>Ga0208767_1003434_pt1 | contig 11534 bp, 6 predicted proteins | sample VirMetDEL_Mar_21_FD_184514 | JGI IMG/M metagenome (GOLD analysis project Ga0208767, IMG submission 184514) | Aqueous microbial communities from the Delaware River and Bay under freshwater to marine salinity gradient to study organic matter... | ecosystem: Environmental > Aquatic > Marine >... | reverse complement strand
GTTGTTCTCTTTACCTATCTGTGTGTTGGCGTTGACTGATGTGCCATCACCTTTACCCCCACCACCAAGGCTTCCCATCAGTGCTAGAGGTGACAGACAGCCACCTAGGAATAGTACGAGTGTTAGTGCTAGTGCTAGTCTCATTGTTCTTGTCCTTGATCAGTCGTAGTAGGTACATCCAAACCCACATTTTTTGGTCTAAGCGAATCTAATAGTGTTTCAACTTCTTCTGCTGTATGTGCGTTTGCTACGTTTTCCTCAGGTTTATAGTAGCTTTCACCTCTTACCATAGTTTGACCTTTACGTGTTACTGGTTTACCTATAGGTATAGAGGCCCATTCTTTAGCTAATTCCTCATGGGCTTCAGCCCTAGTTACATTCTGCTCACCTCTTAACCAAGCCTGTAGCTTTGATCTTTTGCTTCCTGCTAAGTATTCTATAGCTATTCTGTCTTGAAGCTCTTGGTTAAACACTTCATCACCTGTTAAACCCATAGAGTTTATCGCACCTGCCATTGTTAAAGGAATTATTTGGTACGCTCCTACAGCAAAAAATTCTCTGTTATCTAGCTCACTATTTGAAGCTATATATTGACCATCTTTATTAGTATTGTCCTTTACATGTTTTAATAACTCGTCCATAGAAGCACCAGACTTAGCTAGTTGTGCGTTCATAACTTCTTTTACAGTCATTTTTTCCAGAGGTTTAGAGTAAGTATCAGAATAAAAAGAGTCAAGTACAGAGAATAATTTTCTTTGACCTCTTAATCTATCAGTGGTTCCATTATTAGCAGCACCATAACCACCGCTTTCTCCTTTAGCTATGAAAGAAAGAAGAGGGTTATTTGAATCAGATATTTCTGGACGTTTAGTTGCTGTACCACTACCTAATTTAGTCCTAGTTTGTAAGTCTAGTTCACCAGTAACTTCCAAACCATTCTCATACTGAAATGTTTTGACTGCATTTGTAGTGTTTGCTCCTGATAGACCATCTACAGTATCCCTATAGTGACCTGTTTCTTTTAGTAGAGCTTGACTCTGAGCTAATGCTTGTGCAGGTTCTTTAGCAATAACTTCAGTAGGGTCTTTATAGTCTTCATCTGTAGATGAGACCTCTACTTTCCCATCGGTAGGCTGCACCCCACTAGCAGCAGTAGTATCAGGTAATTCTGTAACTTCAACTTCTGGTCTTTCTTGTATAGGAGGAAGTTGACCTATTGTAGGTCTTTCTTCAGCTTCAGGTCTAGATATACTAGGTGATTCTGTAGTTTTAAACTGTGGTGAGCTGATCGGTTGTGGTGGAGTAACTCCTTGTCCTGCTTGAGGTGCAGTCATACCAGATACTTGTGCAGTTTGAGCTTCTGGTGGTGGTGTGACATCTGTTCTAAAACTTTGAGAAAACTCTCTATCTGGATCAAAGGGTGTTTTCTCAGGTTCAGGCTCAGTCTTAGGTTGGTTCATAGCTTCTATACCACCCTGAATAACATCAACCATTTCTCTTACTCTTTTCATTGCAAGAGTACCACGTTTGACTGACACATTATTCTCATTGACAGCAGATATAGTTTCTACAACTTTTTGTCGTTCCTTTTGTACAGGAATATCACTAACTAAAGTTCCACCTGTAACAGATATATTAGCCACTAGTCTTTAATCCTTACGTCACCGTTGATGTCAGTGTAGTACTCACCCCTACCTATTGAAGCAAATAATTTTTCATCTGCATCTGTAGTATCTGACCACACAATTTGCCAAGGGTTTTGAAGAGTTCCAGAAGCTGCACTACTTTTTACTTCTACATCTCTAATTAAGCTTTCTTCTAACTGACCTGTTAATTTACCTAGTCTTCTTAGATTTTTAGTGTAATACTTTTTCCTGTTAGAAATTTTTAGAATTTTTCTGTAGTCTTGGAAAGCAGCCCTAAGACTAAAACCTGCATTTTCTATTTGAGTACGTTCAAATGTGTCTAGTCTTACTGCTCTATCTGCTATCATTTGTGTTACGTCACCATTGTAGTACTTAGAAGCAAAACCTTTTACAAGAGGCAACACTTCTTTGTCCATACGTATCTGACCAGTATCTACTCTGCTTTCTAAGTCGTAGATTATTTTACCAACACCATCAACTTTAAAGAAAGAACCCCTGTTAGAACCTGCTTCAGCACTAGATACTAAAGTAAGTTGAGCCTTTAATGCGTCAGCTAGTCTTTCTCTAGCTATCATTGCTTGAGTTGGGTCTATTGTGTCTAGTATTTGTAGCCTTTGGTAAAGCTCTTCTTTAAAAATATTGTTTAATGTATCGACTTTAAAAATCTCAGGTGATGTAGCTATTGTTAGAGAAGCTTGACCGACACCTTGTATAAAGTTGTTTCTGTGTTCTAGTATATTCATGTCAGAAGGCTTTACAAGATTCAGTTGTTCAATGCCAGTAAAGAACAACAAGTCTTTACGTTTACCCATACTCAACTCTTCTTTTTTATCTATCTCCTCAGCGTCATGTAGGTTGTCAGTAGTAGGGTTATCTATCATACTAACCTCTACACCCTCTGGAGTTGCAGCACCTCCTGTTTGTAATGAGCTAGAAGTAACAGGGTCTACATAAGTAAACAAATCTGTGTATTCAAAGTCTTCTTTTTCAAGACCCTCTAAGGCTTGTGTAAATTTTGTTAGTTCACCTTGTAAAAGTTGTGTAGCATCAAACTTTCCTGTTAATAAAGCATCAGCTAAAATAGGATTCTTTACATTTTCTTCGACAAACTTTAGTAAGACTTTTGTATTTCTATTAACAAAGTCAGCAACCTGTTCGTCTATAACATCTTTATCATAGTTTTGTAGGTTTTCTAGTTGTTTTTCTAAAATAGTTAATTGATCAAATAGAGGTTTAGTTACACCTTCTTTTAAATTTGGTGGTATTTTAGAAGTTAACTGCGCTCTTAGTTGAGTTATTGCTATTCTTAGTTGAGGTACGTTTTCAGGTCTAACATCTCTACCAGCCTCAGCTTCTATCTTTAAACCAGCCACAATTTGTTGTTGTAAAGTGTCAATAGCTACTTTAAAACTAGGATAAAACTCTGTTCTGAATTGTGCTTCATCAACTATCTCAGCGTTTGCTATAAATAATTGTGCCGCTTCCACCTTTTGTGCCTCTTTTACAGCGACAGATAGTAAATCAGCTTGTGTATAAGTTTTTTCTGTTGCATCTAGTTTGTCTTTAGCTATCCTCAGTATAGCAGGATTTTCATCAATAAACTTTAAAGCACCATCTATAGCTTTTTGATTAGGATCAAAGTTTAAGTAGTCGAGGCTCATACCTAGGCTTACCTGAACTAAATCTTTTTCTGCTTGACCTATATCAAAACCAGCGTTAGTCATTTCAATTATAGCAGCATTAACTTCTGTTCTTTGTCTTAGAGGACTTAAAGACTTAGCATTATTTATTCTTTGAGCAAACTTAGAAAATGCTGCTCTTTTTATTGAGCTTTCTGTAGGAGCAGAAGCTTTTTTAGCACTATCGTAAGCGTCAAGTGTTTTAAATAACCCATCACCTATTTTTACTGCACCCTCTACTGCTGCTGCTGCAGTTGATGCTGATGGCATGTTGACTGCTTGCTCATAAGCTACACCCTCATCGCCAATATCTATGGAATAATCAACCATACTAAATCCTTATTTCATTTGGTTTGCTAAAAGGTCTGCTGAAAACTCTGTACCAAGACGTATAGCGTTTCTAACAAGAGGTATTACAGTGTCAGGGTTAGCTAAACTTCTTTGTAACTCTAACTTTAAAACATTTGACAAACGAGATGAGTATATCTCATCATTTATTTCTTGTCTTAGTTTTAGTCCTCTCATCATATCATCTTTATCACCCTCTGTCAAGAGGTTATCTGCTTGAGTTGCTTTAGACTTCAGCCTCTTTCTCATTTCTTTGTAGTAATTATTCTTATCATAAACCATTTCTAGGTAGTCATAGTAGTTTTGTACAGGAGCAGGGGTTGCACCGAATAAAACTGCTGCTGCTGCCGTAGGTTCTAGATTTGACAGTACTTCTTTTCTAGTTCTACTACGATAAGAACCTGTCTCTATAAGTTCTTTTATTTTTACAGCTTTGTCAACTGTAGAAAGGTTACGTACTAGTTGAGTTAAGTCTTCACGAACCATCTCAGTTCTACCTGCTGTCATTGCACCTATAGCTGCACTAGCTACAGCAAGCATATCCCTAGAGATTTCACCAGATGGTCCAAATAAAGCTGTTACAAAACTTTCTTCTGTTAGTTTTTTGTGGGTATCAAAGAATTGTTCTATAGGAGCTACTCTAGTTGCATAGGCTGTTTCTGTTCCTAAAGCATTTGACAACAGACCGTCAACTAATCCATACTTTATTCTATTGTGAAACTTAATTGCGTCCTCATCACTAGGGTCATAGCCCATTTGTTCAGTGAAGTAAGTAGCAAGTTTACCTGCACCAAGACCTGTCAGACCAAACATTGGCCCCATGACCATAAACATTCTAACACGCTCACCTGCAGTAAAGTTTCTACCTACTACAATGTTTTCCATAGCACGTATACTGAAGGATAACCATTGTGTAGGCACTCTCATAGGCCCACTTTGAGCAAGGTTACGTGACTGAGTAGTCATTCTAAAGGTTAAGTCTTGCTCTCTGTTTGTTATCCAGAGTTTACCGTCTGGTGACAATGGGTCTATATTAGGTCTTCTAGCTCTATGCTCTAAGAAAGCTGTAATAACACCAGTTAAACGTGATACTCTCTCACCCTCTCTAAAGAAAAGAGTACTAGTGTCTAAAAAGTTACCTACTTTTTGTTGAGCTTTAGCTGACAGAGTGGTAGCTGCTCCAAAAGTATTCGGTCCTTGTAGTTCTATAACCTCATTGTTAATAAAGTTTCTACCGCTTTCATCTATGTACTGAAGTAAAGTGTTTATTTCAGCTTCATCCATACCAGAAAACTTAGAAAGTCTTTGAACAGCTAGTCTCCTAGTAGCTGAATCAGGTACATTTGCTAAAAGCATTACAGGTGAAACAAGACCTAGAGCTTTTAGACCTTGCCTAGGAGATATTGCAGCTACTGTAAGGGAGTGAAGCCCTTGCAACATAAACTGATCTGGGTTAAAAAATCCAAACTTAGAGTAGAAACCCACCTGTAATAGTCTAGACGCTGGGTCAGCTTTAGTTAAGTCTACTTTCTTACCAGTTTTTTCAAACACAAACTCTGTAGCAGAAGATGTGAAGCTATCCCACCTGTCACTAAACCAAGTCGATTGGTTCATTCTTCTTTTTATGACGTCTTGTTGCTCTCTTAGTTGAGCAGCTAAATCATTATACTTACCTGTCTTGACAACCTCAGCTTGCATAAACTTATTGTAGTAATCATTCTTAGATATACCACTAGGAAAGGTTACTAGTCCTTCAGTTTTTTCAGCAAGCTTAACCCACCCAACCATTGCACTCTGAGAAGCTGCACGATTGGCATACCCAAAAGTTTCTGAACCGAATTGATCTGCTATGGTAGATATAGGACTTGCATTTGTAGCTTTCTTACCACCGAACTCCATAAGAGGTGTGTCACCACGCTTCATATTTAGCCTTGAACCCACAACTTCACCAAAGCTTACACCAGATAATGAGGGGTCTTCCCCTACTTCATCTAGTTGAACTTTTTGGTCTCTTGCTTTAAACCTAAACTCTTCTGTAAATCTAAAGTTGTACTTAGCAGCTAAATCTTTTAAGTCTTCTAGGTCTGTGATGTGTTTGTTCCAGTCGTTGTTAGCTCTGATTACGTCACCTAGTTCTTCGTACTGCTCCTTTGACAAGTTTAGGTTTTGTATATCGTCAACACCCATATCATCCATTAAGGATTTTACTTTAGTTGTTATATTGTTTAATTGTTTTGCTGCTAGTCTAGCTTGTTCTTGACCGAAAGAACCAAGTAGAGTTTTAAAACCAGTAGAAATCATGTTACCAGAGTAAAGCTTTTGTTCTCTAATTACTCCTATAAAGTATCTAAACTCTGCATTTGTTCTAGGACCACCTGCGTTGTAAGGCATTACGTCTACACGCTCTAGTACACGTACAGAATCTACGTTAGTGACGTACAAATGATCCATATATGTGTCAGGTATCTTAAAAATAGGTTGATCAGACTTTACCTCACTAGGTCTAAAAGAACCACCCTTACCACCTTTAGCTTTTAAATCTAAAACTAGCTCATTTTCAGGAACATTAGTTACACGATAACCTGTTGTTCCAAAGTCTTCGGTTATTTGTACAAATACACCACCTTCAGCCACTACTCTTTTAAGTCTAGCAGAGGATTGAATATGCCAAGAAGCGTCACTTATGTCAACTAAAGCGTCATATGCGTCAAGTACTTCTTTTCTAGGCCTAACCTGATACATAGTTTTATACATGGCTTCAAAGGATTCCCTAGTAGGGTAACTTCTCATCCAAGATAACTCACCGTCACGTAGTTGTGTAAGAAAGTCAGAAAGGTTTTCTTTTTCTTTTCCGTTAATTTTTCTTATAAGTTTTTCGTAAGGTCTCATCTGGTTTGCTATCAAGCCTTGACCAGCCTCAGCCTGTAGGAACTTACCACCTATCTTGTCACCAAGTCTAACTGTGGCAGCACCAAATACTTTGTTTAAAACATTACCTACAAACCCACCTTGAAATTCAAATCTAGGTATTTCATCTGGTAAACTTAAAACGTCTATACGTTCTTCAGCTTCTACCCACCAGCCACGACCCTCTTCTTTCTTGACAACCTTTAAGCTAGGGTCTTGTGCAGCTACAGCTTCAGCATCCATCTTTCTTCTGAAAGGTGCACCTGATCCGTCTTTACCTAATCGGACTACAACTTTATAGTCTTCTGATGTTTCATCAATATACTTTGTTTGTTTTACGTTTACTACAGCATCATTAACACTAGTTGAGATACGTGCTGCTATTTGTGCAGATACTCTTTCTAGTGTTTCTTTTGACACTAATTCACCAAAACTACCTTGTCTATTAACTTTTGCTAACCACTCGTAGAAAGAACTTTCTCTGACAAAGCTACGAAAGGTTACTCCATTGGGTCTGCTCTTTGGTCCTTTAACAGGGTCTAAGTTTTCTGGTAAAATTCTACCTGCATTTACTATGTCTGTCTGTACTTCAGAGTCTTTTATCAGTTTAGCTGACACTTCTGCTGCAGCCTCGTCACCTTTAATAACTGCTACTGTGTCTACAGGTTTTACAGACTTAGCCAGACCAGAAGCTTTTGCTAGATTAACACCCTCTTCACCAGCAATTTGTTTAGTTCCTCTAGTTACTAAAGATTTTAGAGGTGAAGTTACAGCCTTTGTTGTTCCTAATGTTGCTATGTCTACTACACCAAAGATAGCCCATAGGTTTGCCATAGGGTCATCACCTAAGTATGTTGCGTCATTGGCTGCTTTATATAAGTTCCATATACTATCGTCAGAAAAGAAACCTTCACTCTTACGTTCTTCTATGTACTCCTTAGCCCACTCTTTAAATTCTTTTGAGTCTAGGGTATTAAAAGCACCACGTATTTCTCTACCTTCACGATTAGACCTGTAGGTTATGTTTTCAAAAGCACCTATAGTAATTTCTCTTAAAACATTTACATCTAAAAATGAAAGTATTTTAGATATTGTTGACTGATCGTTAGCCTCTAGTTCTTCTGTTACTAGATCATCCCATATTTTCATATTTGTTAGAGTACGTGCAGCATAACCATTGATACCATCATCGTCTAACATAAGGGTTTGAATGAGAGAGTACTCTGAAAGGGTCATGTCTTCACCCTTTGCTTTTCTCTCTGATATTAGTTCAGCTACTTCTTCTGCGCTAAGGCCATCATCGTAAGCTTTATCTATTGCTGCTGCATAATTAAAGTTTATTCCTCTTTGAATAGCAGCTATTTCAGAACTGTTGTTTCCAACAGATAGTTCAGACTCTACTTGATCAACTGGAATATCTGTAGACATAGATATTTCTTGAGCTTTGTTAATGTTTACAAGACTTTTAGGATCGTAAGGTTTTACTTCCTGTTCGTCATCATCCATTAAAGCAAGCTCATTGAAGACTTTATCCTCAAGAGTTAAAAGTGCTGACATTATTAGCCTACTCCGTAGCCAAATTTATCTGTGTAAGGTACTGTTGCAGACATATTAGGTTCTGCTCCTGAAGAAAAAGCCCCCTCTATCCTAGGGCCATACTGTATACCTGCTCTAGCTGCCATAAAACCAAGTTGACCTATGTTTCCATACATTCCAGATAAAGCAGATTGAGTGCTTTGCACACCAGATAGTCTAGTTATCTCTCTATTAAGACCACTTATCTGGTTTCCAAAACCTAAGTTAGCTCCGAATTGAGAAGACATACTAGCTAATCCACCTGCAATACCTGAGCTTTCTATTCCTGATACTGCAGCAGCAGACCTAGCAGCAGCCCTTCTTCTGATAAAAGACCTAACAGCCTGTCTTCTTTGTCTTTGAGCAGCAGCTTTTTGTACTCTTACTTGAGTTTCTGCAGCTTGTCTAGCTGCTGTAGCTGCTTTGGAAGATGCTCTAGCAGATTTAACTGTAGCACCTACACCAACCGCAGTAGCACCTACTACAATACCACCTACTACTGCTGAACCACCACCTATAGCTGCTAAAACTGGTACGGCTTGGGGCATATTATTCTCCTATGTATCTAAATATAGAGAAACCTAAGTTATCTCTTATGTATTCAAAGTTTAGTAGTCTTACTAATTTTTTCATCTTGTCATCTTCAATGTCAAAGGCTGCATAAGTTTCTTCATAGCCTACTGTTTTAAAAAACTGATTCCAATGTTTTAGCATTTCTCTCATTTCAAGAACAGTTTCTCTATTCATAACCTTTATAACTGGCAAATGTATAGCTACTATGTTCTGGTTGTATTCTATATCAGCTTCAAAATTTTTACCTTTAACACCTTTTAATCGTGTAGATTCTATGTGCATCAGTATCTAGGGTTCCTTCCTTGTATCATACCCCAACCTAGGAGCAAGAAGTCTTTACCCTGTTCACTTTCGTATTTTATTCTCATGGATCGTCCATGTCCAAGTATTTTTACTCTTGACGTAATGACATCCTCAGGATAGTCAAAGTCTGTTAGGTCATTCTGATTAGGTATTACTGGAAACTTTAGTCTATACACCTGTTGACTAGTACCAAAGTTCTCAGCAAAATCCCAAGCAGCAGAAACCTTTAATGATGAAGGTCTTATTGATTCGAAACCTGCAGTAGGATTACCAGTAAATCCTGTCTCTGTCAACCTACAATATGTTACAATATATGGCGCATTCTTTTTAGTTACAACATCTCCTACAAAATCATAACCTGTCTCAGCAAAAGATGTATAGTTTGTATCACCCCAATCTAAAAAACCTATGCTAGAAAAAGCACCCATAGTTATTTTGTTCGTATCACCATCTCTACAAATAAGTATGATAGCTGGATCACCTGTAGTTGTAGTAGATATTTGAGTTGACACAACGTCATTTGCTTCTGTTGCTACACCTGAACCTGTACCTGCGCCTGAAGCTGTAAAGACTGTACCAACATTATTATTAGCTGCTCCAACAGCAGTAAAGTCAGTAGTTCCTACAGTTTTAATTATGTACACGGTACTAGTTACAAAGCTACCTGCATTTACATCTGTACCACCTGAAGCTGTAAGGACATCATCAGCACTGCTGTTAGCTAGAACATCAAGGTCTAGTTCTTTAGCACCATAGCCTGAGTAAAAAGCTAGACCCACTACAGCATCTGTGTTAGATGTTTGATCTGATATTTTCCAAGGAAAGAAAGCTTGTAGCGGTATATCAAGTACAAGGAAATTATTTATCTTTGACGCTACAGCCTCACTTGTATCAGGATAACCCCAATATATTCTTTTGTTTATACCATCGTAAACTGCTGTAACTTTTAGTTTAGCATCAGGGTCTATATTATCCCAAAAAGTTTGCACTGTAGGAATAGTTAAATTTTGCTCAACACCCTGTCCTGACACATCGTCAGTAGTTAGTGTATGTATACCAAACCTTGACCACCAGAAAGGAATACCTTCAGCTTCAACAAATGTTTCAGGCTGTAAGATACCTACTCTTGTAACCCTGTTTACAGAAAAAGACGATGCTTTAAACACACCGTCCACACCAGAGATTTGCCATACGCCATTCTCAGCAAATACAAAGAGAGAGTTTTGGTAAGCGTAAAGTTTTTGTATTTTAACAGCGTCAGGTATTCTTAGCACACCACCATCTGAGTCTAATAAATCAGAAGAGTATTCAGAAGTAGGATCATTCTGTTGGTGACAAACACCTAAGTCGTTTACTGTATCTACACTTTTAGAAAATAGTATAGTACCAGCATTCTCAGCACTGTCAACACCTGCATAAAAAACTCTACCAGAGAAAGAAACACAACATCTAAACCTAGATGTCTCTGTGTCAGTCATCTTAGTTAGACCTGTAAGACCTGAGGCTGATCCTCTGTTTTTAGTAAAGAAATCTAACTTGTAGTGTCCGTTACCTGTTAAAGTACTTCCACCGTATATCTTTTCCCACTCTGCACTGTCGTAATCACCGTTGCTATCTTTACCTGCGTACCAAGGATGAGTAAGTCTTTTAGTTAAATCTGTAGGTGCACCATTGCCTGTGTTCCAACCAGCGTTCTGTGCGTCATACTTTCTGTCTTGAGAAGGGCTGGAGTCGTTATCAAAGTATGTACTTGTATCTCCTTGAAACTCAAAGTCTCTAATTTCAAAACTAATTTGTGTTACTGTAAACGCACCTGAAGATGAGTTGTAAACAATAGCTATAGTATTTATCTCTGGTGAAGATACAACCAAGTTACCTTTGATAGATGTAAACTGACACTTAGCATTTTCAGCACCAGCAGAACCTGCTTGTTCGTAACTTGACAAGTTTACAGAGTTTGATTCTACTTGAGAAGAGTAAGGTAAAGCACCTTTGTTATAAAAATATAATATGTTGCCTTTTTGCAACACTAAAAACTCTAAGTCAGCGTCACCGCCAACGTTTATCCAGTCACCTGTAGCTATAGTTTCTGAGTCAGTCATAGTAAAACTAGACAGTGTGTTATTGCTTTCGTACACTGCACCTAGCCGCCTACGTCTAGTACCATCCCTACGTAAGTCGCAGTTTAGTTCATCAACAGAAGCACCCTCAGGAAAAGTAAGTTCAGCAGCTTCTGTAATTAAACCTTTTATAAAGTTATTGACTGCTTTCTGACTTAGACTTTGAGCCATTACGTTCTATCTCTCTTTTGTCTGCATACTCATTACGTTGAAGAGTTTTAGTTTTTACTTTATCTCTTAGGTAACTTTCTACAGCTTGTTTACCTTTTTCTAGGCTTGAGTATCTGCCTGATAATTCTTGTGGTACTTTACCTTTTTCAAATGTAACTCTAAAAAATATGTATCCACTGTTTTCTTTTTCTACGTAAATCTCTGACAGCATT
>Ga0208767_1003433_pt1 | contig 11535 bp, 10 predicted proteins | sample VirMetDEL_Mar_21_FD_184514 | JGI IMG/M metagenome (GOLD analysis project Ga0208767, IMG submission 184514) | Aqueous microbial communities from the Delaware River and Bay under freshwater to marine salinity gradient to study organic matter... | ecosystem: Environmental > Aquatic > Marine >... | reverse complement strand
CGGAGTGGTTGCACCACCGATGTCGAGAGCCGTACCCAAAGTACCGATGTCGGAAATCTGAGCAGTAGCGGCACCGGACTCGCCGGTCAGACCCGCACCTGCTGCCATAGCAGTCAGGATGTTGGCGTCGTAGTTACGCTTCAAGGAGTACGCACCCGAAGAGGTGGCAAGTGCCTCGAAGTTAACGTGAGACTGACGCTCTTCGATGTCGTCAATCTTGAATGCAAAGGCGTTCGCCTGATCAACGACCATAGTGGTCTGATCGTCAGCGAGGTCTTGCGGGTTTACCACCGAGCCACGAGAGTAGCTAGAAACGGTGATGGTTGGTTCTTTGATGATACGAACGGTATCACCGAAGTTCTCGATTTCGCCAGCGTAATCAGTATTCGTGATGTCTTCTGCAACCGAAGCGCGACGAAAGAACTTGAGAACTTTTTGACTAAAAATTTCCGGTGTAAAGTTACCGGAAGGCAGGTTGTTGTAACCTGATGCGCTGTCAAAAGCCATTGGTCTTTCCTTCCTTGGAGGTTAGGTTAGTTGTTGTAGTCGATTCGGCCTTCTGCTCGTGCGGCATCGAGTTCGGCTTCCGCCTTTTCGAATTCCCACGGCTTCATTTTGCCGATTTCCGAAGCTTTCCAAACTCGCTTGTTGCCGGAGTTAGCCATTACTTCTTTGGAAGCAGGTGTTGATACAGCCATCGCTGCGTCATCTTTTTTCCGGGTTCGTGCGGGTTTTTTGGTCAAGCCCGTGTCCGCTTTGTAAAGATCAACCACCCTAGATGCCCACTTTGCGTCTGTAGCGTTGTTGTAAACGCCGTCAGAAATGGACTTGGGCTGACCGTCGAGCCACTCGGAAAACTCACTGCTTCCCTTTAACTCATCAAAGTCGGGATGAATTCTCAGCAATTCTTGATACGCTTTTTGCTTTTCAAGAGCTTTTTCACGGTCTCGAATAGTGCTGAGTTCTTCCTCAAGAGTCTTCATACGTGCTTCGGATTGCGTTGAAGAGATCTTGTGGATCGCGTTATATACGTCAGGATAACGTTCCTTAAAGCTTTCCAAGTCTAGTCCCGATTCTTGATCGGGGGCAGGAGTAGAGCTAGTAGTCATCAAACGAGACACGTAGTCATCTTCTTTTTCCTGCCACTCTTTAAGCTTCTTGTCGTAATGACGCTTAAGGTCGTCGTAACGCTTCTTGTATTCCGGAGAATCTTGTTCCGCTTTTTGCGGTGCAAAAGAACCTTCTGTTTCTTGAGGAGTGGCCGTTTCACTGGTGTCCTCTTCTTGGGCTTCTTGGGCCGTTAGCTCTTCTTGATTTTCCTCTGAATCTTCGTCGTCGTAGACTCCCTCACGATATTTTCCTCTGTAAAGACCTTGATCGTTTACGGTTCCGAAACTATCGTTGGGCTTGTTTGCGCGGTGTCCGCGTGGTTTTTTTGCCATTTTTAGTTACCTCACTAGCGGGGCCACTTGGCTGTGGGTAGCCGCTCCGGTTGTGCTGGGGCCGCGTGAAAATGCGGGTAGCCAGCGAATGTCTACCTTCCACTGTGTCTACCGGGGAATTCAAAGTTCACATTGTAGAACTGATGTCCACCGATTGTAGTGTAGGGTTCCATATAATGTCGTTTGTCCATAAAGCCGCCGCCTTCTGATCCCGGCTTCTTGTAATATAGGACACTGAGTGGGATAGCTGGCTCTCTGCCATCTGCGCCTTCACCGCCCAGTCTAGGATTCATGTCAATTACGTTGTCTGCAGCACTGTAAATTTTATCCAACGCTGCCTGTGCGCCACCGCCCATAACTTCTGTAAGGCGGTTCTTGACACTCGTAGGTTCTAGCCCGTCAAACTGAAACATCTTTGATCCGCTGCCGCGCCCCGTGCTGCGCTGCTTTAGAACATCTGCAATGCTTGTGACATCATCAAAGTCCGGATCGTTTGTGTTCATTCTGTTTACTGCCACCTGCCCAACAGCTTCCATGCTTTCCAGCGGATCAGCGAGGGCTGTAGTTTCAGTTAGCATCAGCAAGGCTAATTTGCCCTTATCAGAAAGATTATCGATAAGATTTTCTACGTCTGCGCGTACATGCCGACCCTTTTTGCCTAAGTATCCCCGAAACAGTGTAATATCATTTTCCGGAATCTCTGCTTGCATACGCGGAGCATCGCCTACGTCGGGTATTTCACCGGGCTGATCCATAAAACTTTGTACTTCATCCCCTTCTGCGTAACCTACACGTCCGCCCTTTGCAGCCTTTTGAATCTTTTCTTCTGTTTTTGGAAGGCCGCGATTGTTAATCTTACGGAGACGATCCCGCCCGATCACATCTGCAACTTCCTTAGAGACATAGACTTCCCCGGCAGAAACAAGAATATCTTGGTTACTTTTTTCGGTAGAAACTTCACGACCCTCCCTGCGGAGGTAGTCTTCGGCGTCCTTGATCATCTTCGAGATATCTTGTTCGCCCGCTTCTGTGACTGCTGCAGCGTTAATAACGTATCCGCCTTCATCAGCCTTCATTTCTTTGTTATCGGCTACGGACTCACTGTCTGTAACCTTTGACGGTGGGCGATCGATAAAGCCCGACTCTTCTCCACTGGCTTCGATAAGCTCGTTGCCAGTAATCATAGGCTCGTTGGCATCAGGCGCACCTGCAATAAAGGGTTCCTCTTCTGCAGGAATGTCACCGCCCTCGGCGTAGCCATACGCTGACGCCATAGCCTCGTAACGACTAGCCTCAGCCGACGCTGACCGTGCTTGAGTTTCACTCATGCCCCTGTCTTCATAGCCCTGCTGTCTTTCTTCTCTGTCGCTTTCACGTTGAGCGGCATTGGCCCGTGCCCTCTCCGCCATACGCTCATTTCGACCCACAATACCCTTTTGATTTGCACGGAGCATACCTTTACGGGCCTCTTCGACGCTTGCGTAAAAGTCTCTCTCTTTGCTGAAATCGACGCCAGTCGGAGCTTGATAACCTTCCGGAAGCACTCCCTGCACAATGAGAGATTTACGTCGCTCCATGTCGGCCTTCCTTGCCGCCTCCTGTTGCGCCACCAAATTACTTTGATGAAGACTGGTAGCGGCTTTGATATGCGCCTCCAAGTTGGCAAGCTTTTCTGCTGCTGTGGCATTCCTTGGCAGAGCTTGTGCCGAGCGTCTCCACTGCTGCGCCAACGCAGTAGACTGCTGCTGCGGCAGTTGTCCGTTGGCAGAAAACACAGAAGCGCCCAGCGCAGTCATATCTTCGTCGTAACCATACCTTGCAATCCCACTGCCGAAATGGAAGTTACCGTTCAGCAGGTACCCGCCATTTTCTGTCGGAAGAACAACCCTAGAATCTTCGTCAAGCGTGATCGTGGTTGGCGAGTCGTCGTTGGGATCGGACTTTGCAAGCAGTGAGCGAACTACATCTTTCCCCATTTTAGTGCCGTCAACGTACTCTTCCATACGCCGTGCAGTCTGCTGATCCAGTCCCGCCTTAGAAAGCTGGCCGCGATAAAGAGATTCGCCGGGGCGACGGTAGATATTTACGTCGCCTACACTGAAACCGAATCCCGCTTTTTGACCTCTTACGCCGGGGTTTTTTGAGTTGAACTCTTTAATATTGTATAACTCGCGGTACTCTTCTGCTATCGCCATAGTGGCAAGCGGATTGAACATGCCCGTTACAGGGATTGATCTTTGGAACTTACCAGTAGGATCTTGCAGTTGACGAGACGGAACCATCGCGGAGCCAAACGGAAGGGCAAGAAGAAGCAGGTTGGGATCGAATGCGCCTAACGCTTCTCCGGCTCTCGCGGGAATCTGATCCTTTTTAGTGACGCCCCCAAAATCAACGCCGCTAAAAAATCCGCTTCTGTCTCCGAGATTTTCTGCTTTAAGGTAGTCGTTTAGCGTTGCGTATTTGACTGTACCGAAGTCGATTGCAGCAACATCTTTTCTTTGTTTACGAAGATTTCGCAAAGATGTTTCCGTTTGAACGTTGAAGCCTTGATCGGTGGAAAGGTCGGGGACAGACGTGGCGACTACCGGATCGGGATCAGTGACCGGATCGGGAGCCGGACCGGGTGCGGGCTGCTGTGCAGCGGGCGTATCAACGGTGTGATACCAGTTAATCCACTTATCGTACGTTTGTGCCATCGTTATTTGCCTTTATTACCGCTGCTTGGTTATCCTTCAATTTCAGAAGGGTTTCCAGTAAAACCAGCTTCCCCTGCAACTGGCGTAGCTCCGACTCCGATTGTGCCACCGTTAGGGCTTGCACCGTTAGACTCTTGAGATTGGTCAGATACTCCCTCAGACCCTCCCATGCCTTGTCGTTGTTGATCAGCGGGGCCACCAGCCTCGCCTGTTCCTTGTTCAACATTTGCCATCATCCCTTGAAGCATTTGAGCGTATACTTGCGCCTCGTTAATGTCGTTTACTAAGCTCTCCGGGTCGATATCTTGAGATATAGCCAACTCTCGCATAAGATTCGGGATCTTGATGAACGGGGCCAGCATGGGGTTGGCTACAGTCTGCAAAAGTCCAGTGAGACGCTGGCTGCGTACTTCTTTTTGCATCACTGACGCTACGCCGCGAGGTTTGATCTCAAGATCGCCACCAATGTCATCCATACTTTCGTTAAACTGCATGTTCCACTGGTAGTACGCTTCTCCCATCGGCTTCAAGAGATGGTCGTCTACGTTCTTAATGACGGTCTTCATGGAAAGGCTTGCACCTCCCATGAGCATAGACAGACCTGCTGCTGTACGGCCTGTGCCTGTCACGCCCGTCTGACCGTGCATGATCGAGGGCAAACCTGTCTCCTCATCAGCAAGCTGGCGACTGATCTGATACATCTGAATGTTTTCCGGTGCCGTATTCGGAAACTTCAAGCCGTTGATTGCAGTGCCGGTCACACCCGACTGGCGTCGGAAAATCTTACCGGGGAAGATGTCCATGTTCTGTCCGGGGACAAGAGAGGCTTCATCCACATCAAATACAAGATTGCCCGCGAGAGCGAGATTGTCGATTGCCATACGAACGTGACCGTTCATCAGCATCTGTGCGTCTTCCATGTTCTCTGCAATACCAACGCCCCAAATCTGATACGGATTGATCTCGTACGGCAAAGCAAAGAACGGCACACGCGCAGGAGTAAAGGGGTTGACTACACAGCGAAGAACTTTGTCGCCGCAAATCCACGCATTGATTTGAAGTTGCGTGAGGTTGTCCGGGATGTCTTCCATGCCGATCTGATAGGCCATGTCAGCATCCAGTACGCCCCAGTATTCCATAACCTCGTAGCGAGATTCGTTGTAGTACGCCTCAGTCTCGTCCTCTCTGATCGTATCTTCAAAGTATTTATCGACGTAGTTTGGACCGGAGGCGATAGCTTCTTCGATGGCTTCTGACCGGAAGTACGGCATAAGAAGCAGACTGCGAAGCTGCTGCTGATTCATGCGATGACGTTGAATGACGTATTCGCAATCTTCAATGCTTGTTGCTGCAGGGTCGGGGTAGAAGTCCCAAACAGACACGTGTTCGATGCGAGGAACAACTTTCTCTAGCGGATCGTATTCGCGCTCACCATCATCGCCTTTTACCCAGCGATGAACTCGCTTGTACATGTTAAGCGGACCTTTTATGACGCCTGTACCAAGAAGTGCGGCCTCAAAAATACTTTTCCGAATAACAGTGACGGCGTTAGTATCCACGAGTTGATCGTGAATAATCTTCTCTGTTCTTAGTGCAGACTCTTGAGCCGGGGAGAACTGAGGCTCCCCCATGCGGCTCGGACCCTCTACAACGGGTGCGTTTGCAAAGTCGTTCTTGTACGCCCCGAGAAAGTCTTTTGATTCTTCTGCTTGCAACGCGCCCGGAAGAAGCTGGCGACCATCCCCCTCAAAGCCATACGGGTCTTGAGGTGTTTCGGGATTAACAATATCGTCCACCGGAGTCTTCATGTGGGCGAACTCTGCCACACCTTCGGGGACAGGAGTAGACTCTACAACCAGCGGAAACTTTTTGTTGGCAAAGAGAATGTCAACAATTTGCCCGTATGCGGCAAGAACTTTAGTCTTCGTGATCTTGATAAAAACTTTCGAACGCTCAGAATCGCGATACTGAGTGGACGAATCGTAAATACCACGAAAATTTTTGTAAGCCTGTAGCCAGCGTTGTTCGTACGCATAGCGACCGTTCTCTGAATCTTCAAATTTCTTTTTGACGTGTACGGCCAAATTTGAAAATTGATCTTCGGGAGAAGCGATATCTACCGGCTCGTCATCCGCAGGTTCTAGAAACCTATCTTCCATGAGGGGTATCCCTTAGTAATCGCGCTCTTCGGCCATCCGCATGACAGAAGGATCGACAGTAGTTTTTGTCTGCTTCTTGGGCATGTCTTCGGTCAGAACGTCAGTTTTTGCGCGAGTGTCAAACTCAAGACCTTCGCGGTAAAGCTGGTCAGCACCCATCTGATCGTCTACAGAAGTAGTGCAAGCGGCGTTGATGTAAGAAGCGCCGTAGTTGTAGTTATTGTTTGGCATTGGAGTCTCCTCAAGTGTTTTCTATGGAAAACGAGTTTCTATTGCCTCGTTCATAGCATTGCGTTGTTTGCGTCTGTTTATAATCGACTGAAAAGTCATTTCGTCAGTGGATGTTTGACGAGTAACTCTCTGTCCAAGATCTTGATCCAAAGAGAATGTCGGGGCGTCTGATCCCCCAACTTCAGTAATCGGTTCGCGGGCCATTAGTTCTTTTTCTACGCCGATATCTCCCGTCCTGCGGGCAACGTCTAGCTGCATTTGCTCTTCGACGTTAAGCTGCTGTGCCCCTGCGCCAGCGGACGGAGACGCTGATTCCGCAGCGACAATAGCTGCGATTGCTGCGGGAGCGAGAGGGCCAGTTCCAGCCGCCATAGGCAACGCTGCCTTCAGAGCAGATCGCGCCCCGACTTCAGTCCCCATCTCTACTGCCATCGGCACTGCCGCTTCCGCAGGATCTGTCATGAGGGCAGTTACACCTGCCGCTCCGGCCAACATTCCCGCCCCTGTTTTTACTGTTTTGCTCGAAACGGCGCTGTTAAGAGCTTCCGCCATCTGAGAAAGACTAAGGGATTTTTTAGCTGCTGGTGCGGGAGTATCTGCATCAAATTCCGGCTCTGCAGGAAGAGCGATGTTCGACGGAAGAGATGCGCCGGGAATTCTTACCTCGCCCATTTCCGCGACATTTATTGTGGGCATATCAGCTAGTCTGTTAGTCTTTAGGCTTGATTCAAGAATATCCTCACGAGGATCGAATATAATGCCCTTATTTAGACCCGCCCCTTCAACGCCGGATGCTCGTGCAAACACTTCGAGGATAGCGTTGTGAAGTGCAATGTGTGGTCCAAGCTGCTGCGCTGTGAAAAATCCAAAAGGCTTGGCAATATACTTAGGCTCTTCGCCGCCCCCAGCTTCTTTGATTGCCCGTGCCTTCATTTCTCCGCCGGTTTGAGGAGAAAATCCAAGCATGTTTACGAAGGTAGCATGTCCTCTGCGAAGGTCGTATGCTGCGGTGAGATTGTCAAACTTCTCGCCTGTGCGGGCATCTTCTAGAATGCCGGGAACAGTGATGCTTTTGAGAACGCGAGACAGTGAACCCTTCGGGAGAGGTTTTCCGTCATTCCCGACAAACATGAGGTCCGGAACTTCTTTATTGCCGAAGCGCGAATTGTTACTTTCGATTGCACTGTTTAGCATAGACTCTACGTGCGGGCTGAGAGGGATGGACATGGCTTCATCCATCTTTGCCAAGTCAGCCGGAAGAAACAAACCCTTCGATACGCTGCCTTCGTCAGCCGGACGAATTGTGTCTTTCATGGGCATCTGAAGTATCTCTTTCGGACGGAAGCCGAGATACATCTGCGTCATGAGAGCGCGAACTACAGGGACATCTTTCGGATTTTGACGGGCATGCTCTACGAGGCCCATCATCAATTCACCGTATTTCGCAGGATTGATGCGAAGCTTCTTAGAGCGGGGTTGACCCTTTGCCGGTTCTACGACAGTATCAGTGAGCTTTGGAAATCCATTTGTGTCATCAGCATAGTCGCCCATACGGTCGAGTCGTTTTAGCTGATTTACTACATTTTCTTCGAGAAGCTTAACGGCAGAAAATGCCTTCTTTGCTCCTCCCGGACCTACACCCTTCGCAGCTTGCTGATCAAAATACTGTTGAAGTGGATTATTCTCGTCCCGTGCCGCCTCGAAAAACTCGATGGCGGGCTTGTCCATATACGCTTTGAATTCGGGGGCAGACAGACTTCCGACAAAATTTGAGACGTTGCGCTTTCTGTCTCGTGCGTACAGTTCCATCAAATCACGCAAACTGATCTGAGACGGATCGAACTTTGTATTTATCAGATTCTTTGACATCTAGTTAGTATCCGAAAGTCTCATCTTGAACTTGATATACTTGGTTCTTGATTGCGCCGAGTTGTTGATGTATAGATGCGTATCCGCTCATGCGGGTCATCATCATGTAGCGAAGGGCGTCGTAGGCGTGATCTTCTGCTTTTGTATCGACATCCTCACTGTTTGTTTTTGACAGGGGGATACCGGAAAGCTGTTTTATGATATTTGAACACGAGGAAAAAATACGAAGACGGGGTTCACCGGAATACGGCTCTTTTGCAAGCCGACGGTGAACTTCCATCTTTCCTTGAATTCTGTTTCGATCCGAGGGCGTCCAACGAACACCTTGACGCATCATTACTTCTGCGATAGAAGGACCGAATCCTGTCTTGTTCCAGCACGAGGAGTCCAAAACAGTGTAGTGAGGCAGCGGGTCCAGTTGTTCCGCTTCTAATATTTTATCAGCCAGTTCTTCGGCTGTCAAGTGCTTTTCGTATAATTCTCTGTATATCCAAATGTTATTATCCCAGTCGATTGCGCCCCAAAGGACACAAGACGGGGCAGCGTAGCCGTAGTCGGCTGCACGGATACGAGGCCAGTTAGTAGGCAGGTCAAACGACTCGACTACGTGAAGGCTTCGTGAGAATTCGGGGAAGGCCGCTCCCTCCGCCACGTCCCAATCCCCGTCAAGAAGCCGCTTCCGCTCGACTTCCGGGAGCGATCTGAGCATCGCCTCGTACTGGCCGTCTGCAATCAGATAGGGATTGTCAGTCAGCCGCGCCGGTACAAATTTGCGGTAGAAGAGCGGCTGACCTGCTTTTTCGTGGCCGTCGGGCCACAGAAACGGGCGCATAGTATCGATGTCAAAAGCAGCGTACGGCTTGTTAGGCTCGATACCATCGATATACATTTTTTTGACCCACCAGCCGCCGACACCACCGGGGTTAGCTGTGCAGCGCATGTACAAGTTTTGCTGCAACTCGGGATCAGTAGAACGGAGACGAGAGCGAAGGTAATCCCAAACGTACGGTGTGGGGTATTGCGTTATCTCGTCGATACCTATCCAGTTGAACGCTTGACCTTGAAAACGTGTTACGTCTTTGTCTCTGTCAAGATAGGTGAACCAAATTGTTGCCCCGGATGGAAACACCCACGTGGACTTTGACTCTCTGAACTTCGCGCCCGGAAAAGCTTTGGGGTAAAGCTGGCGCGACTTGTCGATCAGTTCTGTTAGTTCGTCGAGTGTACGACGTAAAAGAAGACCGCGATGATTAGGATTGTGACAATAACGTAGCGGATCAGCAAGAAGTGCAAAGCTTTTTCCGCCACCCGCAGCACCTCCGTATAGTACGTCTCGTTCACCTGCGCTAAGAAACTCCGTTTGCGGACCTTCATTCGGCTGAAACACCACTTCGCTTTCGCCGACAAGCTCCGACACTGCTGCAGGTAAATCAGATAGATCCCCAAGATCGATTGTGGCAGATTCAGCGCCGACAAGGGCTTTTTCAACTTTGCCCACTGTTTTTTCAAGCTCTCGTGCATAGTATCTTTTATCCGCTGCTTGTTGGCTGGACTTTGCGGCTCTTGTTTTAGCCGATCTGAGACGGCCCTGCGCCGCACGTCTCGCACGTTCCTTTGTAGAAAGTTGATATGTGGCTTTTGGCGCATTCGGGTCTTTTTTGGGTCTACCGCGCTTTTTCGGCGCAGGTTGATTATCCATCGATTATGACTTCATTCTTTGGCGGCAACAGGACTACGCCGTGGACAGCCGTTACGTTGTGGTTCACCTGTTCAGCGGCTTTGACACCAACGCGAGAAAGCAGTGATTCGGCAGCTTTGAGACGCAGATCGTCACCTCGTTCGGGGGCGGGGTTATCAATAGTGTCAACCAGTCTGTTTGCGGCTTTGAGGGCGTTAATAGAAAGGATGTCTTTTGTGCGTTCTACGATCTCATCGGCCAAATGTTTACGCAACCAGCCAGCAGATCCACGGGAGTACCCCGCATCTACCGCTGCAGCAGCGACTTGACCACCGTTTTCAAACAGTAAGTCAAGGAATTTCTGCTGTTGAGGCGTAATTTCACGCTCTTTTTTCCGCTGTTGGGGTAAAAGATTCATAGTATTTGCCAAATCAGTGAGGTGTAGGTCGATGTCCCGCTGTAGCCGCGCTCTTTCTCTGAAAAAACAGTGGGTGTGGGAAGATGTGCTAATGTGTGGGACGAACCTACGCCTATATTATGGGCATACGGCTTACTTTTGTCAACAAAAAAAATTTTAAGGCTTGACAATTTCGAAATTCGACTGTATGATGAGGGTACTACCCGCTGGGAAATAACTATACACCCCCTCCCCGCAGCTATTCCACCGCAAATCTACACGAGATATCCACTGGGCACTGTTTTGGGTGCCCTTTTTTTTGTTGGGGAGGGTACTGGGGCACTGTTTTGACCCATATCGATAACTCCATTTCCATAAATTGCTGGCGGTGTTGCTAGACCTAATACTAGGGGGGTGGGGTGGCCCTCGCCCACACGCGCACAAGGGAAAATATATATTTTTTTAGGTTTGTCCCTTACATCGGCGAAATAAACAAAGCCCAGAATCCCCATCCCAACCTCAAACCACCCCACAAACAAGTGCCCCGCGCTCGATCGCGCACCCACGACAGCAGTTTGTCATATCGGATTTATAAAAGGATGGCCGTCGGTTTCATGTTTCATAGCATCCCCCACTGGCCTGTTATCTTTTCCCGGCAAGGGCTTAGACATTTAACCGCCACCCGCCCATAAAAAAACCCCCGGCACTAAGTCCGGGGGAAGTTGGGGGAGGAAAAGGTTGATCGCGGGCTAGTCCCGTTTGATCGTAAACTGCAAGTTTGCAAGACTCCTTGGCGATGCGTTCGGGATATAACCAGTGATCCCCGCGCTAAGCATGATCTGTTCGAGCGTTTGAAGCTGGCTCCGCAAGCCCGCAACGCAATTCAAAAGCGCGGTTGCTTCGCCCTCGGTCACTACAACAGTATTTTGCGCTTCACTTTCGGTCATCTCACTAACAATAGTCGTCTTAGGCATGTCGTTCTCCTTACTGTTTTGAGGCGGGACAAAAGCGCCCCGCCCCTATTGTTTACCCTACGATGCGATCCGATACAAGCGATTGTATC
>Ga0208767_1003427_pt1 | contig 11544 bp, 10 predicted proteins | sample VirMetDEL_Mar_21_FD_184514 | JGI IMG/M metagenome (GOLD analysis project Ga0208767, IMG submission 184514) | Aqueous microbial communities from the Delaware River and Bay under freshwater to marine salinity gradient to study organic matter... | ecosystem: Environmental > Aquatic > Marine >... | reverse complement strand
TGTAGGTAGTATTGATGTTGTCCAAGATGATGTCTCTGCGGATGAAAGTTCAATGCGTTTAAGTGTAGGAGAAACTACCCCAACTGAAATAATGCGCTTACAATCTGATGGTAACGTAGGAATTGGTACAACATCACCATCCACAAAACTCCATATTCAAGGATCAGGTACAACCTCAGCCACTACTGCTTTAAGAGTAGAAGACGCAAACTCATCTGGTTCTTTTATAGTAAGAGATGATGGTAGGGTAGGTATTGGTACAACATCACCATTAGCAAGTTTACACGTTGACTCAAGCACTTCATTAAACTACGGGATGTTCACTATTGGCACTTCATCTTGGCTGAACTTTTTTGCAGGTACGGGTAATGGTGGTGACGCTGCTGCGACATCTCAAGGTGCTTTGTATTGGAAAGAGGGCGGTGTATTTAGATTAGGTACATCTACATCGGAAGCAGGCGGAGGATTTACCGATTACTTTAGAATTGACACTACAGGCAACGTAGGTATTGGGACAACATCACCACAAGGTCTATTTCATGTAAGTGGAAGTGGAAAAATTCTATTAGGAACTGGAGGTGGTTCTCCTGATGAGGGATGTTTCGAATTTACCCCTGCTGGTGCTACTGAGTTTAAATTTAAAAATAATGCAGGAGATAGAGGTGTTGTTATTAAAACCAACACTGGTGAAGTTGGGGGAAGTGGAGGCTCAAAAATATATGGGGCAGCAGGAGGAATTACTTTAGAAGGTGCTCTTGGACAAGAAAATTTATCATTAACTACAGATGGTAAAGTAGGTATTGGTGCAACATCACCATCCTATAAATTAGATGTAAATGGAAGTGGTAACTTTACAGATAACCTAATAGTTTCGGGAACATTTGAACAACAATTACTTGAGAGTGCTCCTGATGATAATTTAGATAATATACAATCTGTTAGATTCTTTAGATCTCATACAGAAACTACTAATGTACCTCAAGATATTTCTAGTTTTGGTATGGGTATTAGTCTTGCTTATGGTCCTACTAATACAGTTCAACTTCTTACCTCAAGAGGTTCAGATACCGCATTATATATGCGTAAACAAACTAATAGTACTTTTTCTTCTTGGATAAAATTAAGAGATGAAAACCAAATTAGTGATACTGATATCTCAAACTGGGATGATGGATATTCAAAATGGGCTCCTAGCACTACCGGAGATTTTAACTATAATTCTGGAAGTAATCAATTCTTAAAAGGACATATTACCACTTCAAATTATCCAAGTGACCCTTATTTTAATATAGATCAATCCTTCCTATCAGGTATAGCTTCTATATATTCAAGTGGTAACGGTTGGCAGCTAGTTAGTAGTAGAGGTTTTAATGCTGGCTTAGCTTATAGAAAGGTAAGTAATGGTAATTGGGGTAGTTGGAGATATTTATGGAGTACTGATAATTTTACAACCTCAAGTATAAATAATTGGGATGCTGCCTATAATGTTATAGATAATGGAGGTACAATTAGTGGAAGTCTAACAGTTGAAGGTCGTGCTGATTTTCAAAATGATTTAAGATTAAGAGGAACAGACTCTGCCGCTAATCAAGGTGTAACAAGATTTTATGTAGATAATACTAACCAATTCTATATCGACACTACTAACGATGGCAACAATCTATTTGTAATAGATGGCTCAGGTAATGTAGGTATTGGAACTTCTACACCATCTGAGAAACTAGATGTAACAGGAAATGCAACCATTTCAGGGATATTAACAGCTAATAGCATAGAAATAACTTCAGGTAGTCATTTTTCAAATACTGGTGTTGGATCTTTTGCTTTAAGAAATGATTCAACAGATTCTATAGGTGTTACAGCAATGGGGTACTCCGCTCTCCAATATAATACCTCATCATATTCGGTAGGTATTGGACGAGCTTCTTTACAATATAATTCTGGAAGCTATTCTAATGGTATAGGATACTCAGCACTACAAAACAACCAAGGAGAAAATTGTTCTGGGTTTGGTGCTCAAGCCCTTGAAAACAATACAGGAACTAATTCTTTAGGATTTGGTCATAGAACTCTCCAAAACAATACAGGTAACTATTCCCTTGGATTTGGGTTTAGAGCTTTGGGGGAAAATAGTGGAAATTTTACAAGTGGATTTGGGTATCTAGCAGCAGAAAATAATACAGGTAATAGTGTAAATGCTTTTGGTTATCAATCCCTTATAAATAATACACATGATAATTGTACAGCAGTAGGACACAGAACCCTTGAAAATAATGCAAAACAAAATAATACAGCATTGGGGGCTTTTTCTGGTCAAGAAAGTGGGGATTTAACAGGACAAAATAATGTTTTCTTAGGATATGATGCCTCTTATGAAACTAATACCACAGTTAGAGATTCGGTAGCATTAGGTGCTTTTACAACTGCAGCCCAAAATTATACAGTAATATTAGGAAAGGAAACACAAACCTCAATTAAAGTTGGTATTGGTACAAATACCCCATCCTCAAAACTCCATATTAAAGGTGCAGGTACTACATCAGGTACTACTTCTTTATTAGTAGAAGATAGTAATGGAGATGATTTATTAAAAGTAACCGATGATGGAACAGTAACCATAAACGATATATTAACCATTCCAGGACAACATCCTTTACCTTCTTCTCCTTCTGCAGGAACATTTGCGGTATCATCTTCAACTCCCCCAAAACCTTATTTCTATGATGGTACAAGTTGGAACTCTCTTTACTAATTCATATATTTATAATTAACCTAAAAAACAAAAAAACAAATGGCTATACAAGCAACTTCAACATTCGAATATAATTCTGGAGTTTACACAAATCCTTACTTTAGAATTGTTTTACATTTACCACAGGATGGACAAGAAACTCCTGTAGATTGTTTTATGTATTCTACACAAGAGGCATATGCTTCTGGAAGTGGACAAATTGCATGTTTCCCTTTCTATGTTAGTAATGTGTCTGCCTCAGCAGATAACAGCGGGGATAATGTAATTAATAAATACCTCTTGTATGTTACAGAACAAATTACAGGTTCATTAGAAACAATGTCTTCAGGATCAACATTCAATATTGTAGAGATACCAACTTCCTAATATTTATAACCAAAACGTGTAATGGCAAACATTCCGATTTGGGCAGGGTCAAGTAGTTTCTTCCCAGGAACAACACCCTTTGGATTCTACGATAACGACTATCAATTCCAGCAAGACGCTGATAAAGTAGCAAAGTTTTGTGCTTTGCGATTAGGATATCCTATTGAAAATGTAGAACTACAGGATACAAACTTCTATACTGCCTTTGAACAGGCAATAACAGTTTATGGAAACGAATTATTCGCCTATAAACAAAGAGAAGATTATTTATCCTTAGAAGGATCTGAAAATTCCTACGAAAAAACTACAACCAATTTATCCAATACTTTAGTAACCCCTAACTTAGGCCCCATTATCCAGCTTTCAGAGCAATATGCTACTGAAGCTGGAGTAGGTGGGGATGTAACATACCACAGTGGTTCAATTGCTGTAACTGCTTCGGTTCAAGATTATGACTTAAATACTTGGGCAACCTCACAAGGGATTTCTGGTAGTGATGTAGAAATTAAAAAAGTATTTTACGAACCAAAACCAGCATCATTTGAATTCTATGGTGGTTTAGGTTACACTGGAACAGCTATCGCAATGTTTGGGGAATCAGCTGGTTTAACAGCTTATGGTGGTAATCAATTCTTAATGATGCCCTTAAGTTTTGATTTACAAGCTATCCAACAACTTGAAATGTATAGAAATGTATTATTCTCAAACTATTCATTCCAGTTAATCAACAACAAGTTAAGGATATTCCCAATCCCAGATTCAGGTGAAACAGGAAATATTTGGTTCCAATATATTTTAAAATCAGATAGATTTACTAATAGTTTGGAAAGTGGAGATAATCTAGTTACAAATGTTTCTCAAATGCCTTACAGAAACGTTGAATATAAAGCAGTAAACTCTGTAGGTAGAAGTTGGATATTCGAATATACATTAGCATTAGCTAAAGAAATGTTAGGATATGTAAGAGGTAAATACTCTTCAATCCCAATCCCAGGAGACTCAGTAACATTAAACCAAAGTGATTTAATATCGGCCGCTAACACTGAAAAAGATGCTTTAATTACTCGTTTAAGAGAATATTTTGATACAACTTCACGTCAATCTCTATTAGAGAGACGTAACGCTGAATCAGATGCTCGCCAAAGTGAGTTAGATAAAGTACCAATGACAATCTTTGTAGGATAATGGCATTATTTGGAGAAGCAAGAGATATAAGCCTGTTTAGGCATATCAACCGTGAGTTGATGGGAAATATTATTTCTCAACAATGTGTTTACTACAAGTATGATATTGAAGATACTAAAGTAAACATTTACGGGGAATCTGCTACAGAAAAATATTACCATCCACCCGTACTTTTAAATTGCTTGATTGAAAGATCAGACCAACAATTCCCTGAAAGTGAATTAGGTGTAAATTTCCAATGGAATATTACATTTAAATTCTTTAGAGATGATTTGCTAGATGCTGGTAAAGATTTTAATCAAAACTTCCAATCAGCTCAAAAATATGGTGCTAATTTAGTTCCTGAAGTTGGAGATATCATCTCATGGGAAAATGGATATTATGAGGTAGATACTACAAATGCTAACCAATATTTTGTAGGTAAAAACCCAGATTACCCTAACACAGATGATAATGGAAATAACCCATTGGAAACTGGTTTAGAGAATTTTGGCTCGAGTATTTCTATTATTTGTTCCACTCACTATATACCTGCAGATAAAGTAGGTATTACTAAAGAAAGATTCTAATGCCAGACTATAGAAAATCTGTACCAAAGTCTCAAAAGGAAATCAGTAAAGATGTAACTAATCCATCTTTTACTCAATCCCCTGACCCTAACCAATTTACAGACCCTAAAAACCCAGATCAAACTGGAATTGATTTTAATAGGTCTGAAAAATTATCCCGTAAAGGAGATGATTATAAAGATTTTACAGTAGGATTAGAAGATATTGATACTGCTATTGTGTATTATTTTAATAACGTGATTAAACCTTTTGTGTATCAAAATGGACAAAGAACCCCTGTACCTATAGTATATGGTTCTCCTGAAAGATGGAAATCAGTACAAAAAGATGGGTATTATAGAGATAAAAAGGGTGCCATTATGATGCCTATTATAATGTTTAAAAGAAATAGTGTATCTAAAAATAGAAGTTTAACAAATAAACTAGATGCTAACCATCCTAATGTTTATGCTTCTTGGCAAAAATCCTATAACACTAAAGATTTTTATTCTAATTTTAATGTCTTAAATAATAGAAAGCCTACAAAACAGTTTGTAGCTAATGTTGTTCCTGATTATGTTGATATTCAATATAGTGTAATTATTCAAACTTATTACATTGAACAACTAAATAAAATAGTTGAAGCTATCAACTATGCTTCTGATTCATACTGGGGTGATCCTGAAAGGTTCAAATTTAAATCACGAATTGATTCGTTTAACACAGTAAATGAAACCAGCCAAGGTGAAAATCGCTCAGTAAAAAGTACATTTAATATAAACTTATTTGGATATATTGTACCTGATACCATTCAGAAAAATATATCTTCTATTAAAAAATACAACGAAAAATCTGTAGTCTCATTTTCTACAGAAACAACTACAAAAAATCTTTAAAATATAATTAGGAATTTAAACTCCTAATATTTATATTTGGTTTTAACTTAAAATTTAATATTTATTATGGAACAAGTGTTTTTAACAGACGAAGAATATCAAAAGATTTCTAATCTACAAACAAATCAAAGTAATCTATTTGCTACTTTAGGACAAGTAGAATACCAGTTGCAATTTTTGAATGCCCAAAAAACTGAACTTTTATCTCAACTTAAAGAGTTAGATGGTAAAAATGAAGAAATTGGTAAAGAATTACAAGACAAATATGGAAATGGTACTATAAATATGGAGACTAAAGAATTTGTAAAAACTACTTAATTCTTAAATTCTCTTCTAATATTTATGGTAAATAATACTTTTTAACAATGGCAGAAACATTAGTATCACCTGGTGTATTAGCAAGAGAAAATGACCAGTCTTTTATTACAGAACAGCCCGTACAAGCCGGAGCTGCTATCGTAGGTCCTACAGTTAAGGGTCCAATTGAGATTCCTACAATAGTAACCTCATACTCGGATTTTCAAAATAGATTTGGTACTACTTTTGAAAGTGGAAGTAACGAATATTCGTTCTTCACCTCAATTGCAGCTCAAAACTATTTTAACAACGGAGGTAACACATTATTAGTAACTCGTGTAGTAAGCGGATCAGCTACTACTGATTGGGATTATGCAGAAGCTTCTGTTTTAGGAAATGATGGTTCAACTACAGCATTTAAATTAGAATCTCTTTATAAAGGAGCTGAATTTACAAATTCAGGTTCTAATAACGTGATGAATAATGGAGCCTTATATACAGGCTCTAAAGATAATTTTAGATGGGAAGTTACAACTGCTAATACTTCTTCAGGTACTTTCTCTTTAGTTATTAGAAGAGGAGATGATAATACTAATACAAAATCAGTATTAGAAACATTTACTAACTTATCATTAGATCCAAAACAAAGCAATTATGTTGCTCGTGTAATTGGTGATCAAAAACTAAATTATAACTCTACAGAAAATTACATTGAATATTCAGGATCTTATCCTAATGCTTCAAGATATGTAAGAGTAAAAGAAGTAAGTAATACCCCTGATTATTTAGATAATAGTGGGAGTGCTAAACTTGCTTTTACAGGATCTATCCCAGCAGTAGGATCAGGCTCATATGGTGGTTCATTTAGTGGAAGTAAAGGTACAAATATCCCTACTGGTAGACCAATGAAAATGTACGATACTATTAGCTCTACAGATTCACAAGGATTAAAAGGTACTGACTATAATAATATGTTAACGTTATTATCAAACCAAGATGAATATCGTTACAACTTACTATTACTCCCAGGTTTAACTAATTCAGACCATGCTTCACAAATTACTACAGCTATTTCAAATGCTGAAAGTAGAGGAGATAATTTAGTAGTAGTAGACCCTGTAAACTATGCAAGTACATTAGTAAACGCAACTTCACAAGCAGCAGGTAGAGATACTTCATATGCTTCAATGTATTGGCCTTGGTTACAAACCTTAGATCCTGATACAGGAGATCAAGTTTGGGTACCTGCTTCAACATTGATGGGTGGAGTATTTGCTTTCAACGATAATGCTGGAGAGCCTTGGTTCGCACCCGCTGGTATTAACAGAGGTGGAATGGGTACTGTTGTTAGAGCTGAAAGAAAATTATCTCAAGCAAATAGAGATTCATTGTATGAAGCTAATGTAAACCCAATTGCAACATTCCCCGGAACAGGAGTTGTAGTATACGGACAGAAAACATTACAGAAACAAGCTAGTGCATTAGATAGAGTAAATGTAAGAAGATTGTTAATTGAACTTAAATCTTACATTAGCCAAGTTTCTCAAACACTAGTATTTGAACAAAACACAGCTGCTACAAGAAATAACTTCTTATCGCAAGTAAATCCATACTTAGAAAGTGTACAACAACGTCAAGGTTTGTATGCATTTAGAGTAATAATGGATGATACCAATAATACTGCAGATGTGATTGATAGAAATCAATTAGTAGGTCAGATCTTTATCCAACCAACTAGAACCGCTGAATTTATTTACTTAGACTTTAACGTATTACCAACAGGAGCTACGTTCCCGTCATAAAAGTTAAAAGAGCAAATATTTATAATTAGAATAAAATAAATAGAAAATGGCAGTATTAGATCCAAACGAAATATTTTTCACATCCTTTGAACCCAAACAACAGAATAGGTTCCTCATGTATATGGATGGTGTCCCTACTTTCATGGTTAAAGGAGTAGGTGGTGTGAATATAAATCAAAACCCTATAACCTTAAACCACATCAACGTTCAGCGTTTTGTAAAAGGTAAAACCACTTGGGGAACAATTGAATTTACTTTATTTGATCCTATCACTCCATCAGGAGCACAAGCCGTAATGGAATGGGTTCGTTTACACCACGAATCAGTAACTGGTAGAGATGGTTACTCTGATTTCTATAAGAAAGATTTAACTTTCAATGTAATTGGACCTGTAGGTGATGTTGTTTCGGAATGGATTATTAAAGGTGCTTTAATTACCCAATCTAATTTCGGTTCATATAGTTGGGACAATGACGGTGCTATCAACATTTCAATGATAGTTCAACCAGACTATTGTATCTTGAACTTCTAAAAGAAAAACACATATTTTTTCTAAAGAGAGCTTGGCTTCGGTTAAGCTCTTTTTTATTTTAATATGTATACACGCAATAAAGTTATTACAAAATAAAAGATATGGAATTTAAACTCCCCACTGAAACTGTTGAATTACCTTCTAAAGGTTTACTCTATTCTGAAGATAACCCACTTTCTTCCGGTCAAGTAGAAATCAAATATATGACTGCTAAGGAAGAAGATATTCTTACTAATTCAAATTACATCCAAAACGGAACAGTACTAGATAAACTTTTAAAATCATTAATTGTAAGTGATATTAATTATAATGATCTTTTAATTGGAGATAAGAACGCAATTATGATTGCTGCTCGTATTTTAGGATATGGTGCTGAATATAAATTTACTTACAACGGTAAAGAAGAAGTAGTTAATCTTTCTGAAATTGAAAACAAACCAATTGAAGAATCTCTTTATACTAAAGGATTAAACTCATTCAGTTTTACACTTCCTACTTCAAAAAATGAGATTACTTTTAAACTCTTATCTCATGGAGATGAAACTAAAATTAGTCAAGAATTAGAGGGTCTTAAGAAATTAAAAAAAGAAGGTAGTCCCGAACTTACCACTAGACTAAAATATATGATTACCTCAGTTAATGGGGAAACAGATAATAAAACAATTAGGGAATTTGTGGATACTGCTTTCTTAGCTCGAGATGCAAGAGCATTTAGAGAATATATTCAAAAAATCCAACCTGACGTAGATTTAACTTTTTTTCCCTCCGGAACAGAAAAATCTTCCTCTATCCCAATTGGGATTAGCTTTTTTTGGCCTGACGCCAACCTCGGCTAAACAACATCGAATACAATTTTTAACTCAAATCCATGAAATTTGTTTTCATGGGCAAGGGGGGTATTCATGGACTGAAGTCTATGAAATGCCCCTTTGGCTTCGTAAATTTGTTTATCAAAAAATAAAAGAACATTATGATAAACAAGCAAAACAAATAGAAGAAGCTAAACAAAATAAAAATTCTAACACCCAAAATCTCATCAACCCCGATGGAACTGTAAAATTTCCTACAAAAAGTAGTTATAAATAATATTTATAACATATAGATTAAATTATGGCTACACCTGAAGAATTAAAAAACGCATCAAAAGCAGCACAAGAACTTAATGCTGAGTTCAATGCTATAAATAATGCTATAGCCGGTCTAAATAACCAAATAAAAAAAGTAGTACAAGAAACTGAGTTTTTTGATAAGGTTACTAAAGCAACTGCTAATACTTTTCAAAAAGATTTATCTAAAGCTTTAGATAATGTAAGAAATAATAATGAAAAAATTGCAGAACTGCAAAAAAAGCAATTAAATAATCAAAAATTATCCTCTTCAGAACAAAAACAATTAGCTATACTTTTAAAGAGACAAGCTGCAGATAGACAAAAGGCAGAAAATGCAATAAATAATTTACGTGGAGAAGGTGTAGATCTATCAGTTGAAGCCGAGGTTGCAATTCAGGATCAATTAGATAAAGCCGAGGCTTTAGGTGTTAGTACTTCACAACTTAATACTGATCTAATAGCTCAAAGAGGAATTACAGGAGCTATTGCAGATAATTTTAAAGAATATGTTAATAAACTAGATAAATCAGGAGTATTAACTAAATTATTTAATAGTGAATTAAGTATAACACAAAAATTTTTTTTATTAGCAGAAGCAGCTCTTATAGGTATTGCTAATGGAGCTTTACGAGCTAGTAATTTAATAGCAGACCTAAGAAAAAATTTAGGAATTAGTTATGAATCAGCTCGTGAATTACAATTAAGTTTTAGAGATACTGCAAATTCATCAGAAAAGTTATTTATAACTTCTAAAGATTTAAATAAATCTTTTACTGAACTAGCCAACACTACAGGTTTAATTTCTGATTTTGGGGGTGATACATTAATTACTTTTACTACCTTAAATAAACAATTAGGATTAGGAGTAAAAGCATCATCTCAATTAGCTCTCCTTGCCAGAACCCAGGGAGAAGACACTGAAGGTATCTTAGAAAATACAGTTGAAACAGTTAATGCTACAAATAGATTAAATAGAACCTCAATCTCAGCTAAAGTAGTATTAAATGACATAGCAACAGCATCAAAATCTATTGTAGTTTCTTTAGGAATGTCTCCTGAAATATTAGCCGAAGCTGCTACCGAAGCTAGAGCATTAGGTTTAAATTTAGAAGCAGTAGATAGAATTGCGAGTAGTTTATTAGATTTTGAATCTTCAATTGCCTCCGAATTAGAAGCTGAAGTACTTTTAGGAAAAGAAATTAATTTAGAAAAAGCAAGACAAGCAGCTTTAACTAACGATTTAGCTACTTTAAGCCAAGAAATAGGTGAAAATGAAGGTGTTATAAATGCTTTTGCTACAGGTAACAGAATCCAACAAGAAGCAACAGCTAAAGCTTTAGGATTAAATCGTGATACTTTAGCTGAAATGGTAATGCAACAGGAAATGATAAATTTATCGCAAGATGAATTTATTGCTAAGTATGGAGAACAATCATACCAACAAATGCAAGCCCAATCAGCAAGTGAAAAATTTGCAGCTACTATGGAAAAAATCCAAGGTATTATGACTGATTTAGGTACTATTGTAGCTCCTATTCTGGACGCTTTTGCAAGTTTAGTAGGATATATAGCTAAATCTGAAACAGCAATAAAAGTTTTAACTGTTTCAGCTTCCGCATTAGCTGCTTTCAGTTTAGTAACTGCTATTGCTCGAATGTTTAGTTCTCCACTTGGCCCCCTGGGCATAGGTGCGGGAATCGCAGGTGTAGCTATTCTTTTAGCTTCAATAGAAAAGGCTAAATCCACTGTTAAACAAGTAGGAGATTTAAGTATTAACCCAAATGGGGGTCCTGTAGTTTATGACCCTAGAGAAGGTGGTATATTTCAAGGAACTTCAAATGATGGGTTAGCGATGGGCCCACCTAATAATATAGGAACCAACCCAGATTCATCAGAACAAAAACGTACTAATATGCTATTAGAAAAACTTTTAGCTAAAGATACTAACATTAGTATGGATGGAAGAAGATTAAACGATTCAATGCAATCATCTACAGTTGCATATAATATAGGAGTTTAATATTTTTAATATTTATAACAAAACAAAATTATGGGAC
>Ga0208767_1003424_pt1 | contig 11549 bp, 13 predicted proteins | sample VirMetDEL_Mar_21_FD_184514 | JGI IMG/M metagenome (GOLD analysis project Ga0208767, IMG submission 184514) | Aqueous microbial communities from the Delaware River and Bay under freshwater to marine salinity gradient to study organic matter... | ecosystem: Environmental > Aquatic > Marine >... | reverse complement strand
TCCAGATAGTACTGGTAACCACAACGGAACAGCTAATTAATTATGGCAGCAAGTACAGATAAAACAAATAAGCCTTTAATCCCTAGAGGGGTTGACGATAGACCTGTAGATAAGTACAATAGAGCTGAGCTGTATTCTGGTAAGGCGTTAGACTTTGATGGGGTTAATGACCAAATAATAGTAAACGGAGTTAACAACATTTTTGACTACGGGAATTCTTACACGATGGCGGGTTATTTCAAAATCGTAGATTCCGGAAGCGGTGGTTTAATGGGTAATAGTAACGGGAATAGTTTTGCTAACCTATTGGGTTTTGTTTATAAAAGCGGTGAGGATTCTAATTTTTATCCCGACGGAAGTTCAAGCAATTATATAACCATTTATAGCGGTAATACAACGGATTTTGTCTATATGGTTTGCACAAGCGACGGCACAACTGCAAAGGCATATTTAAACGGGCAACTGGTCGGAAGCACAAGCGTTTCAAGTTACACAAACACAAGTTCGCGCTTTAATGTTGGTTCATCTTATTCGGGTAACTTTGGGGAAACCGAAGCCACTGGCGTGAAGGTGTACTCAACCGCCCTCACCGCCACACAAGTAGCCGAACTATACAACAACCCAGAAAAGGTAGTACCTACGGGAGTGTCTGATTCAGCTTTAAAGTTATGGCTACCAATGATGGAAGGTGCGGGGACTACGGTATACGATGGTAGCGAAAACGGCAACCACGGAACCATCAATGGTGCCACTTGGACGCACGGCATCGGCGCACCTGTAGCGCAGACGGCGGTTATTGATTGGAATAAGGGGACGAATATTTTTACTTATTCCGAGGATTTTAGTAATGCGGATTGGACTACCTCAAATTTAACCACAACGGCAGACGATGCAACGGCACCCGATGGACAAACAACTGCTGATAAAATCGTGGCAACAACCACCAATGGTACGCATTATAAATATCAAGATGTTTCAATAACCAATGGATTGCTATATACATTTAGCACCTTTATAAAATCTTCGGGGGCTGATTACTTTAGACTTGAATTCGGGGGTTATAGCAATGCTTTTGATAATGAATATGCAGTATTTAATTTAAATACGGGAAGCGTTGAAAGTAATGGTGGGGTTACAAACCCAACTATAACAAGTTACAATAATGATTGGTATAGAATCTCAATTACCGCAACATCTACCGCATCTGCTACTGGTAGGATAGTTTTATACGCAAGTGAGCAAAATACAAACTCGTTTGCTGGTGATGGTGTAAACGGCTATTATATTTGGGGCGCAAGTTTAGAACAAAGCGCAACCGCTGGCCCATACGTTCACACGGGCGCAACCGCCCAAACCTCACCCGTATTACTCCCCCAAGGTCTAACAAGTGGCCGCGACATCACGGGCGTGAATCCATTTGAAAACGTGCGCAAACAAGGTGCGCTCAATCTTGATGGGAATAGTTGGGCAGAGGTTCACGATAATGCGAGTTTGGATTTTGGGACGGGTTCGTTTACTATTGAATGTTGGGCAAAATTAGCCTATGAAAATACGGGTTCTTCTTATAATGGTGTGATTGGTTTAGGAGATTCATTAAGTGTGGGTGCAACTGCTTACATATACACCCGCTCCGCTGGGCCTCGTTTCTTTATCAATGGTACGAGTTTTACAATAGCCGCAACATTAGACGAAGGTAATTGGCATCATTTAGTAGTAACGAGAACGAGCGCGGGAGCTATACAAACATATTACGACGGCGCCGAAGGAGAAGAAAGCGGAACCGAAGCATCTACAATGACAAACGCCTACGATGTTTTGATTGGGAAAGATTCGGGAGCGTCAAGATATTATAAAGACTGCATCGCCCAACCGCGCATCTATAACCGAGCATTGACCGCTTCTGAGGTCCTTAATAACTACAACACTACGAAAAACTTATACATATAACAATGAACGGAAATATCTACATCTCAGTACCCGCAGCGGATAAAGCACAACAGCTTCCTGCTAGCCTAGACAGATACGATTGGGAAACATTTACCTACAATGAAGACGGTACTGTAAACTCTATGACTACTATCCACCCCACGTGGGAGCAGTACGGTGAGAAGTACAAGCACCTCTTTGGTGCTCCTGTAACTGTTACTGTTAGCGAAGTAGATTACATTGTCTACGAGATGGAAGCATCGTGGTTACAATCAGAGGTTAGTGCGCTAGTAGCGCTAGGGGCTGGTAGAACCGCCCCAAGCTACACGCTGATGACCAACCCAGAGGTTAGAGAGTTTATTCAAGCAAACACTACTGAACAGCTATGAGTCTAGTAAGTTTATATGATGCGGCAAGCCTTTGGATGACACCGTCTGGTGCTGAAGATGGTAAGCTGTTTAGCGAGCTTCCTACAGATGGGAGCGGTGACTTCACCTTTTCAAGAGGTTCAAACCTTGCGGCTACTCGTGTAGGCCCTACGGGATTGATTGAGAAAGGGCGGGAGAATCTGTTGTTGCGCTCCAATGAGTTTGATACTACTTGGGCGACTATAGACTCAAATGTAACAAGCAGCCAAAGCGGATACGATGGTAGTTCTAATGCTTGGGAGTTAGATGCCACTACCGTTGGTGGAAGGTTGTACCAAAGTATTAGTTTTAGTGGAGTGCACACATTTAGCATATATGCGAAAAAAGGTACTGCTAATGGTATTCGTGTTCGTTTACAGCAAACAGCAGTTGCAAATGCTTATGTTGATTTAAGAGATGGTAGTTTATTTGGCTCTGACAATGCTATTGATATTGATATTCAAGATGTAAGTAACGGATGGTATCGTATAACATTTGCACTTAATGCAAGTGGTGTGTCTCTAATTCTTTTGTACCCTACTGATGGGGAGGTATCCCAAACAACGGGTTCCATCTACATCCAAGACGCCCAATTGGAAATCGGCTTGGCCGCTACGGATTACATTGAATCGGGAGCGACAACGGGAAAGGCGGGATTGTTAGAGGACGAACCCCGTTTAGATTATTCGGGGGGCGCGACTTGTCCGAGTCTTTTATTGGAGCCGAGTAGGACGAATGTTATAGCGCAGTCGGAATACTTTGGTGCTTGGTCTAAAATAGGTTCTCCTACAATAACAAGTAATTACGGAACAAGTCCCGAAGGATTACAAAATAGTACACGAATAGAGGCTGTAGATGGTGATAGGATTTATATAGGAATAAGCGGAAGTTCTGCTACCTACACTTATTCTATTTATGCAAAAGGAAGTGGCGATATAAAATTAAGAGATAATAGTGGCTCTTATAATTTAAGTATATCCCTTACTTCAAATTGGCAAAGATACGACTACTCTTTTACTGCATCGTTTACAAACATTCAAATAGAAATTGATTCAACTACTGATGCAGAGATTTGGGGCGCACAAGTAGAACTCGGCTCCTACCCAACAAGCTACATCCCGAACCATTCGGGCGGGAGCGTTACGAGGGGGGATGATAGCTTTCAAAATGATATTAATACTTCACCATTAGGCGCAGCAGGGCAAGGCACTTGGTTTGTTGAGTTGCAAAAATTAGGTGATGATAAAAACCAAGCGTTGTATTTAGCGCCGACAACAAACAATACTCAACAGATTAGATTGCACTTTGATGCAACCAATGCAAGATTTAGAGATGCAATAAATGGGTATGCTACAATAGGTGGAGGGCTAAATATTAAAACCTCAATGACTAAAATGGCTTTATCAATAGACACTACTTTGGGTGTCGCAAAGGTTTATACAAATGGTTCACAATTAGGAAGTGATTACACACTACAAGCAAATACATTTGAATTCTCTCGTATTGTCGCAGAAGGTAAAGGGTTTGTACTAAAGCAATCTTTGTTTTTCCCAACTGCCCTATCCGATGCTGAGTGCATCAAACTCACCACGCTTTAATTATCGTATATTTGCATTATGGCATCAGTAAACTTAGACATAGCACAGCAACTAGACATCACCTGTAGAAAAGGAGATACCTTCAAGTTGACAATGAATATCACCGACAGCTCTAACCAAGCTGTTGATGTTACACAATACAGCTTCCGTATGGAGGTGAAGTCCTCAGCAACAGCTGAACCGATTATCACCTTCTCAAACACAGACTTTGACAAGTCTTCTGACGGAACGCTCGTTATAAAGAAGGCTGCTGCGGATATGCAGTTCGCATCAGGTGCTTACCTATACGACATTGAAGCAACGAAGTCTTCAGACAGTACAGTACAGACTTGGATTACAGGAACATTGGTATTAAATCCAGACATCACTGATTAATGGCTAACAACATTGACATCACAATAACAGATAACATTGACATTAGTGTTGATGAGCAGGGGTCTACAGCTATAACTGTAGACACCCCAGAGTCCACCAATGTATCAGTAGAGTCTGTTGAGCAAAGCATCTCCGTGCAAGCCGCTGAGACCGCTTCTGTGACAGTTTCTCAAGTTGCTAGACCCGATGTAACGGTATCCGCTACAAGTGCTCCTAAAATCGTTGTAGGCGGTGCTGGAGGAAGTGGTGATATACACTATGTATTTTCACAGGATATCCCTTCTGCACTATGGACCATCACACACAACCTAAACAAGAAGCCTTCGGTAACTGTGGTTTCCTCGGCAGATACAGTGATGTACGGAGACATTACCTACATCAATACCAATAAACTAACAATAACATTTTCAGCGCCATTCTCTGGTAAAGCGTATTTAAACTAATAAGCTATGGCTATTAACTTTTTACAGAACGTAAACTTTAACAATAACGAGATTCAGAACATCCGCGTTCAGAATAGTCCTAACGACCCTACTGGTAGCGGCATTCAAGCAGGTCAATTGTACTATAATACAACGAGCAGTATCCTACGTGTATACAACGGTACTGCTTGGCTAGACTTAGCTGTTTCTACAGGTGGTTCTGCCATCTCTGGTGTTACAGGTACAAATGGTGTAACAGCCTCTGAGGCAGGTGGTCTCGTAACTGTCCAGCACGCTGATACATCTACGCAGGCCGATGTAACAAACACGGGGAATGCTTACATTAAGTCTATTGACTTGGATGATTTCGGTCACATCGTAGGTATCTCTTCAGACACTGTTACACTAGCAGCATTAGGATATACAGGTGCTGACGATGCTGACAACTACGGAGGATTCAGCATTGCAGGTAACACTGGTACATCCGATAACATAGGCTCTGCCGAAATCTTTACCATCATTGGTGACGGTAACGACACTACGGTAAGTGCTCTGGAGATGACCATTACCAACACGGATAAAGGTTCAGCACAATTCATTTACAAGAGCCTAGCGGCAGACACAGGTACTGAGGCGGCAGCTTCAAACTCAGACACACTTACCTTTACAGGTGGTGACGGTATTGACACTAGCGTTGCTGACATTACAGGAGGTTCTGAAGTCACCTTTGCGTTAGACAGCACAGTCGTGCGCACCACAGGCGCACAGACGATTAGTGGCAATAAGACATTCTCAAACAATGTCGCTATTGAAGGTAGCCTTACGGTATCTGGTTCTACTATAACGACCATCTCTGAGACTGTTCAAGTAGAGGACAGCATTATACTATTGAACACTGGCGCTCCAGACGAGCCTGTAGACGATGCAGGTTTTGCTGTGTTCAGAGGTGCAGAGAACACCGCCTATATGATGTGGGATGAGTCTGAAGACGAGTTTGTAGTCTGTACTACTTCTGCTGGAGACGATGCTTCTTCTACTGGAGATGTAACCATTGGTGCTTATGCAAACTTCCAAGCATTAGGAATTAAAGGTAGCACACTTACACTAAGCGGTATTGTAGCAGCTACTTCAGATACAGATGCTTTCTTGGTTTCTGATAGCGGTATAATTAAAAAGCGTACAGGTGCACAGGTTCGTTCAGATATCGGTGCGGGTACAGTAACTTCAGTAGGTGTTACAGCAACAGCTCCACTATCTGTTGTATCTGGTTCTCCAGTTACTTCTTCTGGTACTATTGACTTAGCTATCGCTGACGCTTCAGAGACTGCAAAGGGTGCTGTTGAGTTGGCTACAGACGAGGAAACTAACGCAATGACCAGCAGGTCATTAGCTGTTACTCCGTTTTCGCTTAATGGCTTACGTGCTGCGGCAAATATTGGAGATGCATTAAACACATCTTTTGATATCGCCCACAACCTTAACACTAGAGACGTTATCGTTCAGTTGTACGATAATTCTACTTACGAGACAGTATATACAGATATTACTAGAACAGATGAGAACAATGTAAAAATCTCGTTTGTTACAGCACCACTAGAAGACCAATTCAGAGTTTTAATTTATAAAGTTTAATGCGAATATTATCAGACATAGATAACGCCGGCACTGTAGATGGCCACGACATTGATACACTAGACCAAAACATAGGCATCAATGCTGATAACATCAATACAAATGCCAACGCTATTGGTGGCTTACTTACAAACGTAGCTTCATTGTCTTCAACGCTGTCTACTAAGGCTGCAAGTTCAGATTTACCAGAAGGTGTTCTTGACGGAGCAAACTTAGGGGACCTTAGAAGAATAGAGTTTAATCTTAATACAAATGAAGTTAGTTTTGTATTTGCAGGCGGACCAGTTACAATTGGAGTACCATTCATCATTTAATTTTAATACATTATGGGAAAATTAAAAAAACAACAGCTTAACGACCTGCGTGAAATCGTAGGTGAAATTAGAAACCTCAAGGTATCTTTAGCCGAGACACAGATGTCCATTATGGATGCGAATTCTAAACTACAACAGCTTAAAGCTCAAGTAAAATCTAAAGATTCTGAATTCAAAGAATACACCACTAAGCTAGAAGAAGAGCTTGGTAATGTAGAGATAGATTTGAATACTGGGGAATACAAAGAGGTTTCAGAATAACATAAAATATTAAATAAACTACAACTAAAGGGCTTGCAGAAATGCAGCCCTCTTTTTTTGTATATTTGCATTTGATAAATACATTCGTGCGAAATGAACGATAAAGGAAAATACGGGAACTTCCCCGACCCAACAGCTCAGTCAATTGAGAAGATATCTAAATCATACGGCCTTAAATACGCTAAGGCTATTATGGGGCAGTGGGGAGGAACGGTAGCCACCAACTCATTATACCAGCGCAGATTCAAGGAGTTTGAAAACAACAGAGACTACGCTAACGGTACGCAAAACACTCAGATATACAAACAGATTCTTAACAGCCTAGACCCCTCAAACGGAGACGGGACTTTATTGAACTTAGACTGGACCCCAGTGCCTATCGTTCCAAAGTTTGTTAAGATTGTTGTAAACAAGATTCTGTCTCGCCGCCCCTACCCAAATGTAGAAGCTATTGACCCTGTGTCTCGCGATGAGAAAGAAGATAAAAAAGCACGCGTAAAATCTCAAATTGAAAACAAAGAGTTTCTAAAAGAACTGAAGCAGACTGGATTAGAAGTAGGTGCAGACTTAGACGCACTACCAGATACTGTTGAAGAAGCTGAGATATTCTTAGATACCAATATTAAGATTGCTGCAGAGATTGCAGCGCAGATGGCTACACACCTAACCTTAGAGTGGAACGACTTTAACGATACTACTTATCGTCGCGCGCTAGAGGATTTAGTAGTTTGTGGTATGGCTGTTGTTAAACGCGACAACGACCCTAACTACGGTATTGTAACCCGCTATGTTGACCCTGCGCAGTTCATTCACTCTCACACAGAAGACCCGTCTATGAAAGACATTGTCTACGCTGGTGAGATTCGTCAGATGACGATTATGGACTTAAAGCGTATGGCTAAGGACCTAACCGAGGAGCAGTATCAAAAGATTGCAAGCCAAGTACAAAATAAGTACGGGAACAGTGCAGACCGACTAGGTCAAAAGTACTACGACCAAGCATCTGGAACAACAGCCTACGGATACGATGAGTTCCGCATTTCTGTTTTAGACTTTGAGTTTATCGGTCTAGACACAATGATTTACGAGGAGAAAGACTCTAAGTACGGCAACATTGGATTCTACTTTAAAGGTGAAGAGTACAAGATGCCTACGCAGTCTGTATTTGACCGTAAACCTTTCTACATGGATATTATGTGTGTGTACGGGGGTATCTACATTGAGGGCTGTGATATGCTTGTAAACTACGGCAAGAAGCACAACCAGCCACGCAACATTCACGACATCAGTAGAACTACCTTGTCTTACTCGGCAGTTAGCACAAACATTCGTCGTATGATGCCTAAGTCTATGGTTAGTGGAATCACAGGATTTGCTGACCAGTTACAGCTTACGCATTTAAAGATTCAGCAGGCTATTGCTAAGGCGAAGCCAGACGGAATCATGATTGACATTGAGGGATTAGAAAATGTACAACTAGGTACGGGTGGTGATTTATCTCCGCTAGACTTGCACGATATCTACGAGCAGACTGGTGTGATGTACTACCGCTCTAAGAACCCAGAGGGTGGATTCCAAAACCCTCCAATCAGAGAGATTAACAATACCATTCGTAACATCAACGAGCTTATTGCGCTGTACAACCATTACTTACGTATGATTCGTGATGCTACAGGTATCAATGAGGTTATGGATGGCTCTTCACCAAAGAGTGACGCACTAGTAGGCGTGCGAGAACAGCAAATGGCGGCAGCTAACAACGCTATCTATGACATTACGCACTCTTCCCTTGTATTGTACAAGAAAGTCTGTGAGGATGTAATTAAATGCCTTCAAGTGCTTCCTAAGGATTCTATTCTGTTTAAGACCTATGTCAAGGCTGTAGGTAAGGATGCGATGAATACCATCAAGGAGTTTGAGAAACTACCTATGTACAACTTTGGCGTCTCTGTAACTACGGAGATGAGCGACCAAGATAAGTTGTATTTAGAACAGAACATCAATCAAGCGCTAGCACAAAAAGAATTAGACATTGAGGATGCTATTGCTATCCGCAGACTAAAAGATATCGACCAAGCAGAAAGACTTCTTGTTGTCCGTCGTCAAAAGCGCATGAAGCGTTTACAAGACCAAGCAATGCAGAACTCTCAAGCGCAAGCGCAAGCCCAAGCACAAGCGACACAAGCCAAAGCTCAATCGGACGCACAATTAGAGCAGTTACGCTCTCAGTTAAAAATGCAAGAAGAGCAGATGAAGTCTCAGCTTGATATGCAGTCTATGCAGTTGAAGTATCAATTTGAGCTACAATTAGAACAGCTAAAAGGTGCAAACAGTAAAGCTGTTGCTGAAGCCTCTACAAACATGAAGAAGGAAGTACAGCAAATGCAAGAGGACCGCAAAGACAGCCGCGTTAAAAAGCAAGCCGTAGAGCAGTCTAAACTAATCTCTCAGCGTAAAGGTGAAAGAGGTGAGCTTGCAGATGAGCTACAGCAAGAAAACGAAGACGATTTTATTAACGAAATAATGGGCATGTAGCAAACAGACCTTAAGAGTTAAGAGGGGTTAAGCCCTTTTTTCTCTTTTGTATATTTGCACCTACAACAGCACGGTATATATGGCATCAGCAAAAAAAGACGGGATACTTAAAAGAATAGGAGTCAGCGGGTTCAACAAACCCAAGCGCACTCCTAGTCACCCTAGTAAATCTCATGTCGTCGTAGCTAAAGAAGGGGATAGAGTTAAAACTATTCGCTTTGGAGAGCAGGGTGCCTCTACAGCAGGAAAGCCTAAAGCAGGAGAGTCTGATAAGATGAAGAAGAAACGCGCATCATTTAAAGCTCGTCATCGCAGAAATATAGCGAAGGGTAAGATGTCTGCGGCGTGGTGGGCCAACAAAATTAAGTGGTAGAAAATGAAACAGACTCTTAAAAAATTACTAGAGATTTGGAGCCACAGTGATTCTCAACCTACAGAAATTACTTTAGCGCTGGTTAATGTTCTTTTAACTCACTTCGCGTTAGGAGCTGAGTTAGGAGGGCTGTATTTTGAAAGAGTTGTCATTATTGCTAGTGGTTTATTTCAGTTATATTGCGTTAGTAGAGAAGATATTAAATGTCGCGTAAGAGCGTCTATGATTACATTCGGAGTGTATGCGTCAACATCAATTATATATCTGTCGTGCTTAGGGATGCCCACAGCAACTCATTACGGCTGGTTTGTGCTAGTTTTAGCGTCTTTTGGTAGTATGCGTAGGCTTATACTAGAAAAGTTACACAGAAGCTAATTATGGACAATATAACGCAAATAGTAATCACTGTAGTTACAGTCGCTGGGTCTGCAGGTATATGGAAGTTCTTAGAAACTAGACTAAGGACAAAAGTAGAGGAGAGAAAAAACAACATAGAAAACTCAGACGGCGTGCAATATAGAGATGACTTAAAACACAGGGTGAGAAACTTAGAACAACTATTAGCGCAGTCTGCAGAAGAAAAAGATGAGTTACGACGCATCGTATTAGAACTAACAGCAGAGGTTCACGCACTTCGCGTTAAGGTTGACTTCTTGGAAAAAGAAAACGAAAGACTTAAAAACAAGTAATATGAAGATTAAAAAGAAAAGCGCTCAAGGCAAAAAAGCAATGGTCGCTACTATCAGAAAGTATAACGAAGGTGGAAAGACAAAGAAGCAAGCAGAAACAACAGAGGCGGCGCAGGATGACAAAGCTAGACGTGTTGAAGAAGGCTCTGTAATTCGCAAGAAGGATTATGACTTATCTACCAAAGAAGGTCAAGAGGCATTCCGAAGAGACCAAGCTGCAGCTAGAGCTAACCGCCGTCAACAAAAGGCCGACCAATTAGACGCTACTAGAGCAGCCAATGCTACAGGTGATACTGAAGTTATCAAGGCGACTAAAAAGGATAACAAAGAAACTAACCAAGACCGCGCTGACCGAACCATTGAGGACGCTAAGGAAGTATCCGAAGCGGACAAGAAAAAAGATACAGAGAAGACTACGTTTGTAGTCGGTAATGGCGGAATCAAAGTAAAGAAGTCGACCGCTACTAAAAAAGCGCAAACTACCGGCGCAGAAGCTAAGGATATAAAGGAAAAGAAAAAGCAGGCAGTCGTTATAGGGAACAGAACTAAGAAAAAAGACTTGCTCAATGGCTAGAATGGCGGTAAGATGCCTAAGGCTGGATACGGAATACGTATTAAAAAGAAAAAGTAATGAAGAGTTTCAAGCCTCACATGATGTACAAGGGTTCTAAGGCTGTTAAGGCCAACAAAGTTGAGGACCATAACAGACTAGACAAACAAGGTTATACCCACGAAGCACCTAAAGCTAAGCAAGGTTTTAAAATCAAATACAAGGCTGGGGGTAAAATAACTAAACAGTTTAGATAATAATGGCATCTCGTTCTAAAAAATATTATGATAACAACCCGCAAGCAAAGGCTAAAAAGAATGCTTACAATAAAGAGTATAATGCCTTACCCGAACAGCGTTCCAACCGTGCGTCAAGGAATTTTGCTCGCAGAGTACTTGAAAGAATCGGACTTGTTAAAAAGGGAGACGGAAAAGACGTAGACCACAAGGATGGTAATCCAAAAAACA
>Ga0208767_1003423_pt1 | contig 11550 bp, 13 predicted proteins | sample VirMetDEL_Mar_21_FD_184514 | JGI IMG/M metagenome (GOLD analysis project Ga0208767, IMG submission 184514) | Aqueous microbial communities from the Delaware River and Bay under freshwater to marine salinity gradient to study organic matter... | ecosystem: Environmental > Aquatic > Marine >... | reverse complement strand
TTGGAGCATCAGGAAAGTGTGTAATATACGAGGATGCGAGAGGCAACCCGGTCATCACAAAAGACGGAGTAACAGTAGCGGAATCTGTTGTCTTATATGACCCGGTTGAAAATTTAGGAGCTACTTTGATAAAGGAAGCAGCTAAAAACACAGTGAAAGAAGCAGGTGACGGTACCACTACGGCAACCGTCCTTGCTGAAGCACTTGTAAAAGAAGTAAATAACCCTGAATATGAGTATATTTCTACAAGAGATATCAAAGAGGGTATAAATTCAGCTTTACGAAAAGTTAATACTTACCTTACTGGCAACGCTATAGAGGTAAAAGGTGGTATGTTAGAAGACGTAAGCACGATATCTTGTAATAACGACCGCGCTTTAGGCATGAAAATAGCTGAAGCATATGAAAAAGTTGGTAAAGACGGTGTTGTGTTTATGGAAGGATCAGAAACTGAAGATACATATGTTGATATTGTTGACGGGGTTCAGTTTGATTGTGGTATAACATCACCACATTTTGTTACAGACACTGATAAACATGAGGCAGTGCTTGAAGAACCACTAGTTTTGATAGTAGGTAGCAAAATACCTAATATAAGAAAAATACAACCTATATTAGAGCACGTTATAAAAAACAAAAAAGAGCTACTTATAGTTGCTAGCGTTGATCAACAGCTAAAATCAGCCCTTATGATGAACAAAGTTAAGGGTAATATCAAAGTCAATATTATTGACTTACCAGGATTTGGTAATACCAAGCAAGATACAGTGCAAGATTTAGCGTTTTTAACCGGAGCAACAGTAATAAACGAAGAATTAGGTGATGACATGGACTTAATTACCATAGATTGCTTAGGAAAAGCTCATAAAGCTGTTACAAATAGCAAAAATACTGTAATAACTACTATAGACCTTGGCAATGATTTAACAGAACGCATAAAAAACGTTAAAAAAGCGATAAAAAAAGAGAAAAATGAGTTTTTAAAGAAAAAACTACAAGATAGACTCGCAATGTTGTCAGGTAAAGTAGGTATGGTGAAAGTAGGTGCAGCGTCTAAGGTGGAATTGAAAGAAAAGAAAGATAGAGTAGAAGATGCGGTGTATGCTACAAAAGCAGCTTTAAAAGAAGGGATAGTGCCAGGAGGAGGGATAGCACTATTGAACGCAGCACAAGAAATAGTAGCAGATAATGATGCTGAAAAAATATTATTAAATGCTATCAAAGCTCCATATCAAACTATACTAGATAACGCTGGTATAATTAAAGCTGTTGAACCTGTAAAAGGTCAAGGAGTTGATGTAAAAGATGGCACAGAGTCTAACATGATACAAGCTGGTATTATAGATCCAGTACTTGTTACTAAGTCAGCACTTAAAAATGCAGTAAGTGTTGTGACTACTATTATATCCGCAGATTGTATAATTTCAAATATGAGAGGAGATGAAAGCAGTCAATAATTATATAATCGTAAAAAAAATAAAACAAGGGCCAAAAAAAGTTGGTGGACTTATATTAACCGAAGAAGTAGACGTAGACAATAGGTATATAAAGGCAAAAGTAATATCAATTGGTAATTTTGTAGAGGGGATAAGCGAAAAAGATATTGTTTATTATGACAAGCATGCTGGACATGGAGTTCAATATAAAGATATATTATATTACGTTATAAAATCCGGAGATGTTGTTTTAATAGATTAATGAGATTAACAGCACAAGATATAAGAGAAATGAATTTATTTAAGTATTACAGGCTTACTAGAAAGTGGGCTTGTAAAACTTACGGGATATTAGATGCAGATCTAGAACTTTTATTTTATTTAGATTGTGAAGGAAGATTCACACGAAAAGATTTCATGGACGGAGCATATACATTTTCTTGGGATAAAGCAAGGTGGGACAGGCTTAGACAACAAGGGTGGATAGATGTTTGGAGACATAGAAATCGAACTACTATTAAATATAGTGTATACAAAACATCGTATAGATGTAAACAGTTGATAAATAGGATTTATAGAATCTTATTAGGGGAGGAAGATATGCCTACTTCAGAAAGAAGTATATTTTATAACAATAAATCATATACAGACAAAGTTTATAACAAAGCTATAGATGATATGATTAAAGACAAAAACAGATAATACTATGCCATACGGAAAAGGAACATACGGATCAAAAAAAGGTAGACCACCTAAAAAAGGTAAGAAAAAATCAATGAAGAAGAAAAAGAAGTAGTGGAAATTTTTAAAGATAACAATAACTGGAACGAGAAGTCTATTATCGGTGCTGTGGCATTTATTATAATGTGTATGGTTATGGTATTAGACTTACTCACTGGTTGGCTAGGTAGAGATTTAGCTATAAACGAATTTGTATACGACTCATTTGTATTAGTTGTATTAGGTTGTTTTGGTATAGCTGGTCTAGAAAAATTTGCTAAGAAATAATGTTAGGTAAAATATTTTCAGGTGGTGCAGCAGACCTAGTTAAAGGTGTTGGTAGTGTAATAGATAATTTACACACCAGCGCTGAAGAAAAATTAGCTGCAGAAAACAAGATAAAAGAATTAATAGCCAACTATGAAGTTGAGATGGAAAAGAACATTACGTCTCGCTGGAAAGCAGATATGAATAGTGATTCATGGCTAAGTAAAAATGTTCGTCCACTAGTATTGATATTTTTAGTAGTATGTACTATGCTACTTATATTTATCGATGCTGGTAAATTACAATTTAACGTAAAAGACTCTTATATAGATCTTTTACAATTAGTATTAATAACAGTGATCGGTGCTTACTTTGGCGGGCGATCATTTGAAAAATCAAAAAAATAAAATGGCATATAAAGATAATATTACAGAATATGGTTTTGGTCAAATGGGATCAATACTTGTAACTGGAACAACAAACGCTGTGACTAGTAACGGTGTTGATGGCATGAAAAACGCTGTTTTCTGTGCAATAACATTTATAGAAGACACTGTATTTGATAACGCTGGTTTGACATCTGCTAAGAACACAATGTTTCCAAACGATACTGTAGGTAGCACTGGTATAGATGCTGATGGTGGCGCTGTTATAGACGGAATTACATTTCCAGCAGGTATGACAATATACGGTAGATGGACTAGTTTAAAGCTAGACAGCGGTAAAGTTATTGCTTACATAGGTTACTAATGTTAGGATTAGGGTCACTTCTTTCTGCAGCTGCTTCGCTTAGAACCGAAGTCCAAAGACTATTCTCTAAACTTAGGAGTAGATCTGAGTATTACGAAAACAACCGTGACTCTCAAGCTTCTGTTGTAGACACGCTTAACTATGGTCTACTAGACAAAGCTACTATACTACTTACTCCTACTGCAACAAGTGATGCAAGGGTACACTCTGTAAAGACTTATACAGGTGATGAAATTGCAACAGATGGTAATTTTGAATTAACAGATAATCAAAATGCTAGTACAACAGGCACATATTGGACAACAGGGGCAGGTTGGGAGATAATAGATGGAGTTGCAGTTGCAGATGGTAGTGTAAGTGGTAATAACTATTTAATATCAACAGGTACAGATAGTGTTGTAGGACACACTTACAAAGTAGTATTTACTGTTTCTGACTATGTTACAGGTAATGTGAGAGTTAGAGCAGGGCAATTTTCCTCTAGTAATGTCAATGCTGACGGAACATACACACAATATCAAGTTGCTACTAACACAGAAAGTGTAAGAGTACAAGGCACTAGCAGTTTTGAGGGTAAAGTAGACAACATATCAGTAGTAGATGTATCATCAGACTTTGACTTCGATAGAGCAAGTAGTGCTACAAGAATAAACTCTGATGGTTTAGTACAAGATATGCAGAGTATCACTGACCCTGAATTAGTACTTAATGGTGATTTTGAGGAGTTGGGTGATGATTTAGTTACAAACGGTACATTTGACGCAGATAGTGATTGGAATAAAAGTACAGGTTGGTCTATTAGTGGAGGTGCTGCATCTTTTAACACAACAACAAATGGTAATATAAATCAATCAGGTTTTGCTAATAGTAAAATTTATAAAGTAAGTATAGATGTTGTATCTTATGTTAGAGGAAATCCTTTTATTGCGATAGGTCAAGGTTCTCAATTTCCAATACCTACTAGCATAGGAACACATATAATTTATGTAACATCAGGAAGCACCGATACAATATTAAGAATATATAGTGGTCAATTTGGTGCTGGAGGTGAAGGTTCAATAGACAACGTATCAGTACAACAAGTAGACCCTAATGATAGATGGACTTTAGACGCAGATTGGAGTATAGAAGATGGACAAGCTAAGTTTGGAGGTAGTACAGCAGGATATTTATCACAACTTGGTACTCTTGAAGTTGGCAAAACATATAAAATTAAAGCAGACGTTTCACAAGGTAGAGCTGTATTAATTTCAGCATTTTATGATATTCACGATTCTGATGAAATAAGTAGCGAAGGTAATATTTTTACTGTAACATCAGGTACAGACTTGAAAATTTACTCTCACCCTAGCAATGGTGCAACTGTAATAGACAACATATCAGTAAAAGATATTACATTTAGTACAGATGTAGATTTAGCTAGAATAAACTATGATAGTAATGGAGATAACGGTCATATATTGTTAGAGCCTAGCTCTACTAATTTATTTACTTATAGTGAGGATTTTGAAAATCAATGGACTGCACAAAGCGGAATAACAATAACCAACAATACAACAGAAACAACAAGTCCAAGTGGAGAGTACAATGCATCTAAAGTAGTAAGTACAGATAACACAAAAGGGTTTTCAAAAACAGGAATGTCTATAACTGCTAATGCAACAAGAACAATATATTTAAAAGGTAGTGTTGGCGGAGAGTCTGTAACTTTAAAAGATGGTAGTGGTAACGGTGGCACAGAAACTTATTCTCTGACTACTGATTGGGTAAGATATGAATTAAAAACAACAGCAGATGGTAGCACTTATCAGGGTTTGTTTGTTGATAATATATCTGTTGGAACTATATACGCTTGGGGCGCACAAATAGAAGAACTATCCTACGCCACATCATACATACCAACACACGGTAGTACAGTTACAAGAGCAACAGAAACACTAAATGGTAGTGGTAATACTACTTTAATAAACTCAACAGAGGGTGTGTTATATGCAGAAATAGCTGCTTTGTCTGATAACAATACAAATAGAAGTATAGGCTTATCTGATGGTACAACTAATAATAGAGTAAACATATTGTTTGGTACAGGCAGTAATAGAATTAGAGCTATGGTTCTTAGTGGTGGAGCTACTCAATTTGACCAAGAATATACTGTAACATCAAGTTTAGATTATCATAAAGCCGCAATAAAATACAAAGCTAATGATTTTGCTTTATGGATAGATGGAACAGAACAATTAACAGATAGTAGTGGAAGTGCGCCTATTGGACTAAATGATTTAAAGTTTGACATTGGTAATGGTTCTTTATATTTCTACGGCAAATGCAAACAACTAGCAGTATTTAACGAGGCTCTTGAAGATGACGAACTAGAATTATTAACAGGCACTAGCTTTAGCTCTTTCAGCGCTACAGCTTCTAGTGGCGGATATACAGTAATATAATGGGAAAAGGTGTAGTAAAATTAGGAGATGGTAACTGGGCTGTTAAAGATGGAAATCTATTAGCAACCAAACAAACTAATGGTAGGTTTAAAAACACTGAATTTACTGTTACTAGAGGTACTAGAGCAACATATGTTGGTAGAGATGGTTTAATCAAAGAAAGTGATTTACAAAACACTAATTTAGTACAGAACAATGACTTTGAAGATTTAGGTAGTGAGTTAGTAGATTTTCCTAATGCTAGCATGACTTTAGAGACAGGTTGGAGTTTTACTAACAACATATTAACACAAGACGGTTCGGGAAGCGGATCTACAGCAGATGTAAATTTTTCTAATAATTCGTTTGATTTAAACAAACAATATAAATTTACAATAACTGTAAGTAGTTATACTAGTGGAGATTTACATCTATTACTTAACCCTAATACAAATGTTGCGTTTAATATAAATGGTACAGGAGAGTTTACCGTGTATGGCTCTTTTGCCTTAGATAATAATTTACATTTAAGAGCTGGGTATGGTAATTTTGTTGGCAGTGTTAGTAACTTGTCAATAAAACAAGTTGATCCAAACGATAAGTGGACGTTATTAAACACAACTATTGAAGATGGAGTTTTAAATTTTCCAGATAATTCATCAGCAGCTAAATACGCTATTAATAGTAATGCCAGTATGATGGATATTGGTGGCACTTACAAAATAACTTTAACTGTAAATAAAACTGCAGGTGGTGCTTTAAAAGTATTATCTGGAACTGGAGGTTCTGATTTAACACCTGCTATATCAATTAGTTCTTCAGGAACACACACGTTTACAGCTACAAATAACACGAATGGTAATAGATTGTTTTTATATACTACAGCTGGACAAAATTTTCAAGGAACAGTAGACAACGTGTCAGTCCAAGAAGTAAAAACAGCAACACCACGTATAGATTTTACAAACAACACTGATGGGCATTTATTGCTGGAACCTGCAAGGACTAATCTTTTAACTTATAGTGAAAATTTAGCTACTAACTGGACAACTTACTCAAATACTTTACCTACTGATAATGAAGGTGTTAGCCCCGCGGGTACTAACAACGCGACTTTAGTGCAAAAAAACGGCCAACCATACGCAAGAATTGAAAAATCAATATCATTAAGTAATAACACATATACTTTTTCTGTTTTTGCAAAGAAAGGAATAACTGATTGGATAAAACTTAGGACAGATGGTTCTTCTGTAAATGAAGTTGCTTTTGATTTAAATAATGGAGTTGGAGTTCAAGGTTCGGGTGCTCCTTCTTACAATATTGAAAACGCAGGTAATGGTTGGTATAAATGTTCAATGACTGCAACAACTTCTATAACTATAGTAAGATTGTATGTAGTTGATGTTAATGGAGGTTGGGGTAATACTAACGATGCTTCTGCATATTTTTGGGGAGCTCAACTAGAAGAAGGTGCCTATCTAACATCATACATACCTACATACGGCGCTACTGCAACTCGTAGTACAGATACTTGTATAAACTCTGGTACTGTTGCTGATTTTAATAGTACAGAAGGGGTTTTGTTTGCAGAAATGGCGGCTTTAGCAAATGCTGATGCAACAAATCCAAACAGGGGTCTTGGAATTAGTAGTGGCTCTACAAATAACACTATTTTTATTTATTTTCAAGCTTCAACTAATCAACTTAGCTTTATACTTATATCAGGTGGAACAACTCAATTTTCAGGCGGCACAACATCTTTTGACGTTACATCATTTAATAAAATAGCCTTAAAATACAAACAAAATGATTTTGCTTTGTGGGTTAATGGAAACCAAATAGCAACAGACACAAGTGGAAGTGCACCAGCGGGACTTTCAGAATTAGCGTTTGATAATGGTGCGGGAAATGACAAATTATTTGGCAAAATAAAACAACTAGAGGTATATAAAACAGGATTTTCAGACGATCAATTAATACGACTAACAGGTACGCTAGGAACTCACTTTTACGAATCTTATGCTAGCATGGCTGGGGCATTAACATATACAATACAATAATGGAAAAACCAAGTTTAGAAATAGGTAAAGGCAATTGGGCAATAAAAGAAAATAATTTATTAGGTCACACTACTGTAGATGGTATGATTTTACCAGATCCGGTGACAGTGACTAGAGCAACATTAGCTACTAGAATTAACCCTAGCGGTTTAGTAGAAGACGTAGCGTTATTAGGTGATGAAATACTTGACGGTGGTTTTGATATAGATGACAATTGGACTAAACAAACAGGCTGGTCTATTGCTAACGGCGTTGCTAATTCTGTTGCTTCAGGTAGTGGTCAAGATTTAATACGAAGCGTGAGTGGTGAAATTACATCAGGAAAAACATATAAAATTGAATATACTATTTCCAACCATGTCACAGGCGGTGTAAAAACTTTTTTATCAGGAGGTGGTGCTGTTCAAGGTACCACTAACAACGGTAACGGAACTTATGTAGATTATTTACTTGCCCCAGCAAACAACACAAGCTTTAAATTTACAACTGCAAGTGGTGGTTTTACAGGGTCAATAGAAAACGTATCGTTAAAAGAAGCAACAATAAATGGTTTGGCAAAAATAGATTATACAGATGGCGCTGCTAATTTGTTAGTAGAACCTGCAAGAACTAACACAGCGGTTAATTCAGAAAAAGCAGTTTTATACAGCTACAATGATTCTGTAAACGTGTCTGACGTGTCAATGGTTACGCCTCGTGGGTACGTTTCTAATGTGGTAAAAATAGAAGCTGTAGCAGGAGATAACTCCCCTATAAGGGCTGCTAGTTTCAACTTAGGAAGCTATAGCCAAAATGATATAGTAACTACTTCTGCTTATGTAAAATATAATGGATATCGCTACGTACAGTTCGGTGGTTATTTTAGCAACGAAAGCGCAAGGTTTGATTTAATAAACGGTGTAGTAATACAAAACTTAAGCAATGTAATTAGTTCTTCTATAAAAAAAGCTGAAAACGGTTGGTATAAACTAGTCACAACATATACATTTCAGGATAATATTGGTAATGGTAATTTATACGCCGGGTTTGTTTTAAGTCCAGAAACTGATTTTTCATTTACTAATGCATCAGCTGATGGTCTGTATGCTTGGGGTTTTCAAGCTGAGCTTGGTAACTACGCAACTTCATACATAAAAACATCAGGCACGGCAGTAACTAGAGCTAAAGACGTAATTGCAAAAACAGGAATTAGTGATAAGATAAATAGCGCAGAAGGTGTGTTTTTTGTTGATCTAGCTTTTTTAAATGACACTGGATTTTACAAATCTGTAAGCTTAAGTGATGGAACTACTGCTAATAGAATTACTTTTGAAAACAGACCTGTTGCAAATCAGGTAAAAGCACTTATTGTAAATGGTAGTCAAACTATTATGAGTTTAGTACATACATTAACAGACGTTAAAGCCTTTAATAAAATGGCTATAAAGTGGGAGCAAGATAATTTTACCTGGTGGATAAATGGCGTTAAAGTACACACGGACACAAGTGGAAATATATTTAGCGCTAACACGCTAAATCGACTAGCGTTTGACAGGGGAGATACTCATGTTCAAGTTGAAGGTAAGGTAAGACAAGCGCAAGTATATAAAACCGCACTAACAGACTCAGAATTAAAAAAATTAACAACATAAAAAAATGAATAAAATAGGTAAATACGAATTTGATAGCGAATCAGCAGCTAACACTGCTATAGACGCTTTAGGCACAGATACAGACGAAAATGGCAATAAATACGCCACTCACGGTCATACTGTTGTAAAATTAGGTAAAATAGTCATAGAAGCAGGTGATTATGATGAAGAGGGCAAAGAAGTTAAAGCCCCTGTATTATCTGATAAATACCACGTAGATGTTTTGTGGCAAGGACTAACTATAAATGAAGATGGAGATTTAGATGGAGATCACGATAGTTGGGACAAGTATAAGATAAACTTAGAAACAGAGGGTGTTCACGGCTTTTTAGGTTTGTCCTACTTAGACATGAAAGTATAACAATTAAACTAAATTAAATTAAATAAAATGACAAAAGAAGATAACATAGTGGATTTAAATCCAAAACCAGAAAAAATAACTCCTTCACAACTTGAAAAAGTACAAAAGGCTGTTAGTGATATTAACAGGGTTCAAATAGAAATAGGTAGACTTGAAACCCAAAAACACGCGTTAAATCACGAAACTGTAAAAATGCAAGATGTTTTAAAAGAAATACAGGACGAGCTTGAAAAAGACTACGGAACTGTAAACATTAGCATTGAAGACGGTACTATACAATATCCAGAAGATGAGCAAGCTGATAAGGAAGATTAGTATCGGTAAAGATTATAAGAATGACGCCATGCACTATGCCGTTGGGCAAGAAGTGTATGGTGGTCATACTATATGTGATATTATAGAGGAGCAGGATAGGTTTTCAATATATATTAAAAAGAAAAACGAGGTTATACCTTGGAAAGATTTTAATAAAAACATGGCTGTTTCTATAGAATATAACTTAGAGTATTAGTGAAATCAGTTTATGACTTTGTTGTATCACCTGTAAAAAACAGATACAATAACACTAAGGACGTAGATGGTAACGAGCTAATTCTTAACACTGAAATATTTAATCACCAATATATAAGTAGAGAAGCTATTGTAAAGGCAGTTCCTATAATAGGTGAGACAAACATTAAAGTGGGTGACACTGTAATTGTAAATCACAATATTTTTAGAAGGTGGCATAATCAATACGGTATAGAAAAAAATAGCAGATCTTATATTGATAAAGATCACTACCTAGCACAGCCAAACCAAATATTTTTATATAAAAAATCTGATTGGGTGGCTCAAAAAGGATATTGCTTTGTAATTCCTATAAAATCTACAGACAGTTTAAATATAGAAAAAGAAAAACATCTTGTTGGCATAGCTAAATACACAGACGGCACTGTTAAGCAAGGAGACTTAATAGGTTTTACACCTAACTCAAAATACGAGTTTATTATAGAAGGTCAAAAAATGTATAGACTATTATCAAATTTTATTACAATCAAATATGAATATCAAGGAAACGAAGAAGAATATAATCCAAGCTGGGCATAGAGCCGTTGAAGAGCTTATTAAAGTAGCTAAAGAAGACATTGTAGACAGTGATGACGATATATCAGCTGATAGATTAAAAAATGCTGCAGCTACAAAAAAGCTAGCAATATTCGATGCGTTTGAAATATTAAATAGAATTCAAGAAGAAGAAAACTTATTAGAAGGTAAAGAACCTGAAGATAAAACAAAAGTATTCAAAGGATTTGCAGAAGGTAGATCAAGATAATGTACGAACAAGATTTAGTTAAAATAGTTGAGCCAGTTAAGATTAACACGATTAAAAGGCTTAATAAAAAAAACAAATGGGAATATGGATATAATAAAGAAAACGATATCGTTGTCATATCAAAAACTGGTAAAATTGGGCAGATCCTTGAAATCCAAGGGTTGCAAATTGCTCTGCCGATGGAACCAGTGCGCGTGTATAGCAACAAAGTAAATAAGTGGCAACAATTTGAATATCCAAAAGAACTAACAAGACTTAAAAATATATTTGACTGGAGAGCATATCCTGAAGAAAAGAAAGCACAGTGGTATGATTATATAGATGAAGAGTTTAAACGAAGAGAAGAAGGTTTCTGGTTTAATAACAACGGTAAACCAACATATATAACAGGTACACACTATATGTATCTACAATGGAGTAAAATAGATGTAGGTGCACCTGATTTTAGAGAGGCCAATAGACTATTCTATATATTCTGGGAAGCTTGTAAAGCCGACAAAAGATGTTACGGGATGTGCTACCTTAAAAATCGTAGGTCTGGATTTTCTTTCATGTCTTCAGCAGAAACAGTTAACCAAGCTACATTA
>Ga0208767_1003422_pt1 | contig 11550 bp, 6 predicted proteins | sample VirMetDEL_Mar_21_FD_184514 | JGI IMG/M metagenome (GOLD analysis project Ga0208767, IMG submission 184514) | Aqueous microbial communities from the Delaware River and Bay under freshwater to marine salinity gradient to study organic matter... | ecosystem: Environmental > Aquatic > Marine >... | reverse complement strand
CACCAGTATTGTTGCCCATACTCCCGTCGATAACGGCTCTCCAGGCGTCTCATTTTGCTCCTAGCCTTTGGATCTGTCTGTAACCTAAGCTGATCCATGACTAACCGCTCAAGCCCTAGACGGGCATACCAGAGCGAACTGCCAGGAGTGTAGCGGCCAGCAAAGTAAATCATCTCACTGGCGACATTCGTATCCTCACCCGATGCAGCCTCAACCAAGTTACCCAGGGTAAGCTGTCGCACATCATCAGCAAATCCAACCACCGGCCCAACAATCGTTTCAGCCAAGCCGCGATCAAATCGGTTGATATTGCTAAACATGAAGTCGCCAAAGATACCTAGACCACCACCCTGGAGGAACGCAGCCAGCCAGAATTGTTGATCAGTCATAGGTCTTGGATCACGACCCTTGGACATTTCCTTGAGCTGTAACGCCAAAGCGCCCATGACGGTTGTGCTGATAACCAGGTCAGCAAAGTATCGGCCCCTGGCCTTAGCGCCTTTCTGGTTCATGCCGCGCATAATGTGGGTATTGATCAGCGTCACACCAAAGTTTTTATACATGGCGAACGATCTAGTCAGCTCACCGGCAATGGTTCCTGGTCTTGTATCACCAGTTAAGGCAACACGACCCCGTAAGCTAGTAGACGGTACAGCGAAGTTTGTCTCGGTCTCGACCATCTCGAGCAGCCTGGTCGCCAAGTCTCTAGCTAGATCTGGCCGGATATCAGTTCGTGCTTCGATGTCATCAGGTCTTAGGAATGATGCGCCCTCATACTCATAGAGCGGAGTCTTACGCATGTAATCCCAATGATCGGCCCTCAGATTGTACCGCTCCATTGTGTTGCGTAACTCGGGACTCAGCTCGTCAAACGTCTTGCCTACGTTGTCAGCCAGCGTCCCCAGGAACTCCATGCCAAATGCCCATCGCCCTGCTTGGGTGATCGGAGAAAGCAACGATGCTCGCATAGTAAAGTCAGCGATACGCCTGGTAATTTCAGGGCCAGAGATATCTCCGGTAAAACGCATCTGTGCCGAAGCGATAGAGTTCCAGCCTTCAGCGATCAAACCCAAACGGATAGCGAGCTTACCTTGCTCCTCGGCTGATAGCGGAGAGAGTAGCTTCATGTATTGACCGATCATGCCAGTAACCGGCAAACCATTGAATTGCCGCGCCATGCGATTAAAGTTTAAGTCAGTAACCGCAGAGATAGATGCCGCACCTAGTTGTGCTGATTGCAATACCTGGCGTAAGCCTGCGAAGGTTCTGCCAAAGGTTCCATTGATAGGGAGATTATTAGCGCCCATCGATGCGAGATACAATGATTCAAGGTTCTCTGAATAAGTGTTAGCTGCATTCTCTAACGCCTCATCACCAGCAGCTTGTATCCGTATCTTGTCCTGGAGGAACTTGATCGTAGCTTTAGGGTTCGGTCCCAGAATCTCCATCATGCCGATATCACGCGACATGCTCTGGATATGTCCAATCATTGTGTCAAACGGATCATCGTTACCAAATCGCTCTTGATACTCCATCCAAGCATCAGCGTTCTTAAATACCAGGAATCTATGGTCTGTTCGTCTTGTTGCGATTGATCGGCCTTGAGCCTGTGACCCAGGAATTAATTTATTGAATCCATCAGTCCTGATTGTTTCATAGGCTTGAGTAAGTGCTATCTCTAGTTTCTCCGGCGTTATTCTCATGCCGGTAGTCTCATCGATCATCTTAGTCGGATCGATTCTCTCCATAGTATAATCACGCCATTCTTCAAATGTGGCCGATCTAACCTTGAGAGTATTATTAAATTGAGGTAATCCCCAGTCTTTACGTTTGGGAATAGCGCCACCCGCAGCATTGAATCGCCTTCTCAGAGAATCCTCAATTTGATGCCATGCCTCAGCAAACTCCTTTGCGCTTGCATCACCAGTGTCTTCTCCAAACACTTCACGCACCATATTCCGCAGCTTGGCTTTGTTTCTGGTCTGCCCTATTAGATTCTTTCTGAATGTAGCCAGCACATTGTCTAGCTTTGACGTAGCCATACGCTCGACTGCCGCCTGGCGCTGGACAACGCTTGAGTATCGGGATAGCTCATCACGGTCAATCAAAGCCAAAGCTGCCTTGCCGTAATTGATATTACCGCGTATATCACGGTACTCATCGAGATTGATTGAGATGCGTTTCCAGGTTTGGATTTGCTGGATCTTGCGGCGCTTGGCTTGCGTTGCTTGATACTGGAGTATGTCGAAGGTTTCTCTAGCAGCCTTAGCCTGGGCAGCAGCAACACTCATCTTCGAGCCATAAACGTATTCTTTTTCTAGCTCGTCAAATAATTGCTTGGCGTTTTGTGCTTGTTCTGGGGTGAGAGCACCTTCCGCTTGACCGTTTACGATACATTCTTTGAAGCTCATTCTACGCACCCTCTCAATCTATCGAGCATGGCTTGGTCTTGAGCGATCTCTTCTTGTATCTGCCTAGCGGTTACTGTGGATGCAACAAGCTCTCCTGTTTCCTCGTCGACTCTTAGCTCGACTGGAATCTCAAGATCTAACTCTATGTCCGTTTCTTTGAGGACTTCCTCAACATCTGAAACGCGGGCAGCTTCATCGACTGTTCTATCGCCTGGTCTGCCATATCGTAATCGTATGTCCGTCCTTTCCAAAAAGTCTGTGGTATCTTCGAGGACTGGCTTGTCTGCGTCTTTCGGGACGCTGTTGTCAATTCTTGCGTATCCATCTGCTATCCCCTCCTCTCGTAGGATGTCATAGTTACGGGTTGGTAAATCAGATACAGAGTCTAAATAATCTACCGGAATTATTCTACCTGTATCTATAAATCTTTTGAGCATCCTAGTCTTAGCGTCCTCAATGGGGACTTTCATATCGACCAGGTAAACCTCATCATATCCGGCGTCACGGATATCCTGGATAAACCGCCTTACCTTTGTAACGTCATTGCCGACCGTAGGGATGACGATATTATCGCCAGCATCCATAACATTTTCCATTACGATCTGATTGATTGCACCGGATTCAACGTGGACAGCATTAGCCCCAATACCACCTTGATATTCAGGCAATACCTTCTTAACTTCATCGCTATCAATGATTGAAGCGTTTAGCTCTCTGGCAATCGGATTAGCGATTGAGCTTTTACCTGATGCTGGTGGTCCAACAACGATAACCGCCTTTTTCTTACGGCCTCCTGGAGCCTTAGCTTCGTCAGCGTATCGAGCAGCGATAACGTCAGCGCCAGGATACTCCAGCCCATCATCTATCCATGCAAGCCTTCTGGCATTATCTTCAAGCCTGGCAATACCGGCTTCATACCCTACAACCGTCTCTTGACCAAACTTAAATTCTCGATCACGGCCCCATGTTTCTGATCCGTAATCAGCAGCCGCATGAGTTTCCGGTATTGCGCTCATCTCATCGAGCGCCCTGGTTACTGCCGGATTCTCATTGATCTCTCGGCGCTTCTCTGCCAGTTGCTCGGGCGTTGCATCAGGATCATTTCTGAGCGTAACCTCTTTCTCGAGTAATCGATTCAAGGTTTGTATATCAGGGTCCGGTGCATCACCGAACATATCTTGCTCTAGCTGATCTGCCTGCTCTCTAAAGGCTGGTCCTCTTGGATCGTCGAACTCATCGACTGACTTGGTTGCTTCATCCTCAAACGCTCGGCTCTTCGTTGGAGCATTGAAAGAGCGTCCAACATCGCCAGCTGATAACCCGTCGAAATAGCCTGACTCAGCTGACTGTCTGACAGTGTCGACGAAGCCTCTAACAGGGTTGGTATAGCTTCCTGTTTCCCTGGCTTGCTTGGCTGCGGCTGTAAGGGCATCGCTGATTTGCCCTGGCGTGTTCGCCGCTGTTTGGAGGAGGGTGATTGATTGCGTGTCATGATCGGCTCTCCTTTGGTTTGCCTCTCTTGCTAATTGGTTTCCTTCTTGCTCCAGGCGCTCGGCGTTTCTATTAAGTGAAGCAAATGCGTTTTTATCCTGGCGCAATAATTTGACCGCTTTATCTAATACTTTGGCGCGTTCAAGATAAAACGAATCAGCGATCAGCTCGTCACCGAATAGTGATTCTTGTTCCCTGATTTCAAAGTCTGCGACCTTGATCTGACGAATTATTGCTTCAGCCTGAAATACATTGGACGGATCAGCTTTGGCTAAAATGCCTATTGCAGTCTTTTGTAACGCCTCATCCTCAATGATCTTGCCGACCAATGCACCATAGTTTGCCGGAATGACGCCGTTTATAATCGCACCAAACGCATCATCACCCAAAAGCATAAGATCCCTAGATTGCTTTACTAGGTCAGATTGAGGCGGTAATTCTCCTACGCGCTCGGGTGCTTCTCTCATCACCTTTGTCGCATCAATCGCTGTGCCAGTACCCTCTGATATATTTTTTAGAGCAGCAGACACACGAGCCATTGCCGGAGTTACTCCATCCACTTCCCTAAGTAGTTGCCCATAAAGACGAACATCTTGAGACGGATCTAGTGCCTTGATTCGCTTGGCAAGCCCTAAACGCTGGTGTCCGTCTGCAATGAATTTTCTGCCATCAGCATATTCATAGACAGTTACTTGCCCTGATTTTTCTGGCATCCATTTAGTAACGCCCTGCAATCTTTCAGTAACACCAAACTCATCACCACCTTCTTTGAACTGAAAGGTTTTTGCATCAACCTGTATTTCGTCGGGATTAAATCGATAGACTATCCCGTCAAGATTATCAGCCTCATAGACCGTAGCCCTGGGCGCAGGATTTATTTCTGGCTTATCTGGAATTGGAGGCGGCTCCATGTTCTCAACAGCAACGGTCGCTTGTTCCATGTATCGCTGGTGAGCGGATGCAGACACTTCGTTCTTTGGGTCGCTAAGAGGATTAGCAGCCATATCCTCATCAATCGCCCTGGCCACATCCTCCATCGCCTCAGTCATTGGCGTTTTCTTGAACGCGCCACTGTTTATGATCGCGTCATAGCCTTTCTTGGCCTGCTCTGTAGTCAGCGAATAGGTCTTACCAGCAACACGGAATGCCAATGGCGTGGCGCCACCGAATAATCCACCCAACGCTACCGCCTGATAAAAGTCCTCATAGGTATAATCGTAGCCAAGGGATTCATACCAATCTTTTACGCCAGCCTGGGCAGACGCCTCAGTACCAGCGCCGATCATGGCCTCACGGAATATCGCCGCCCTAAATGATGTTGCGCCACCACCTATGAACATTGTTTGAAATAAAAGGGGATCAGTTGCTAGGCCGCCGATAGATCCGGTAATCCTTGCAATCATGTTAGTGCCGCCTGGCGATCTAGCCGCTACCTCTTCAAATACTTCACGATTGTATTTAGCTTGATCCATGCCCTGTTGAAGCAGTTGCTCATGGGTAATCCCTGCTAGATCTTCACCCAGGACATCTTTGTTTTCCTGGATGTACTTAAATATTTTCTTTGTGTAATGCTCGTACTGGCGAATGCCATGACCTTCACTGGCAGTAGTGAACAATCCAGAGTTGAGATGATTAGCGGGATTGTAGAATCCGGCATCAGTGCGCTCATTGATCTCTTCAATAAGTGGTTGCCATTGATCATGCAGCACTGTGGCTTCGCTGTATGATTGCTCGTTGGTTCGAGCAAATTCAAAAGCTGAACGGATATTTTCCTGGAACGTACCCAGGCCATCCGTCAAGGCTTGTTCGGGATTAAGGTCGAGCGGATCTGGTCGACGGAATAGAAAGCTCATTATCTGAGGCCATAGTATTTAAGGACATCGATAACCACAGGATTTTTGCGATCGTCAGCAATCCATCTAAATCCTGGGCTGCCAGGTTCGCCGACAGCCATGTAATAGTACCCGTATGAATGAGCATATAGCTGCGCGTCATTCTGTATTGTCCTTACCTGACGACTAGTTACCTCAAGGCCGGTGTTCTGTAATATGTCATCAGCCGTTATCTCGTCGAGCATGTCCTCCATCTTGCCGGCATCAAGCTCTGGTGGTAACAATGTGATCGTACCGCGTACTTCTTGCAGCCCACCCTTGCCGGTCCTTGGATCATATCCAACCGCCAGGTTGATCGACTCTTCCCACAATGCAGAGTCAAATACCTCAAGCCCACGCTCAAATGCTTTCTGTGCATAAATAGCGTTAGCCACTTCTCTGGTCGCAGATTTCGCTTCAGGCTGAAAGTTAAACGCAGTTTCAGTTGCATCCTGGTACATAAAATTAGTGTTAGTCGGCGTGAAGTCTATCGGCTTGTTACCTTCCTCGATTCTGTCAATGCCCTGCAATGCGACTCTGGCAACATCCATTTTTTTAAGTTTTACAAGCCCGCCAATGTGAGCAAGCTCTGGTTTCTTTGGCGCTATCTGAGCAAATACATCAGGGGATTTGTCAGAAAAATTAGTAACCACAGATTCGAGAACAGCCATCTTTGTAATGGAGTCGCCTTCGCTCAATACGTTAGCCATCTGATCTGATTCTGCGTCAGTCAAGTATGTTGGGGTAATCCCATAGATCCCTGCTATCTGCCTGCTTTGAGCAACACGATCAGCGACCATGCGCGGGTCATCAATGTTGAGCGGAGCCAGCTCGATATGCCCGACCCTGGCAGCATAGGCCAGCGGATCCTTCTCAATAGCAGACGTCATCTCGTTCAACAATCCTCGAGCAGCAGATGCAAGCTCTACTTCTTGCATGGTATCTAGGCCAGCCTCGCCTTGCCCCGCGACGCCTTGCTCTATTTGTAAAAGCTCTTGCTGTACTTGCAGCGGCGTCATCAGCTTCATTGGAGTTAAACGCTCATTGAGAAACTCAAAGTTATCCATCTCTTGACGTAACTCGGGATCGTACATCTCAAACTGCGATACCTTGTTCTCCAGGTCAGCGATCTCTGCCTTGCTGGGCGTACCACCTTTAGTCAATATCCTGGTTTGTTCCTTGATATCACTCTTAACATCCCTAGCCAGACTTTGCGTTCTGCTTATCTCTGTATTGAGTTTTGTTTGCAGACTCTTCGCCATGTCCCTGGTTCCATCAGGACCAAGCTGACGAATATCGAGCTTGTCAATGTAATCTTGTTTTTCTTCAATGCTGGTCAATCGCTCGAATGATGCAATGGCGTTTTCTTTGTAAAGATCTCGTCTCAAATTTGAAATAGCTTTTGCGATCTCTGCGTTTGAATACTGATTAGTCTCCATGAACGCAGCGATCTCGGCGATCTCATTCGCGGCCAGTTGATCATTGAATGATTCTGAATTAGCCAGATACATTGCCGTATTCACGCGCTCTTCTAATCCAGTGGCGGCTAAAGCTCGCATCTCAGCAACGGCGCGTTTTTGATCTACTACTGAGTATTGCTCACCTTTTAGCGCAACAATCTTATTCAGATCATTCATTGCAAACGGAGCAAAGTCTGGATCTAGCCCTTCGAGAGAGGCCGCGTATCCATCAAATAAATCTTGTGCTTGAGCTTGGAACTGAGCATAAGGAAGCTCTGCCGCTTCTGCTTCATTGTAGAGTTTAGTCATCTCAACGCTGGCATTAGTCAACAATGTATCGACTGATATCCTTTGTTGTAGCTTCCTGGCTTCCTCTTCTTCCCGCGTCCTTTTGATCTGACGCTCTTCTACTTCGCGCTCGACAAATGCGGCCATACGCCCAATCGATTCAGAGAATCGCTGACGCTCACGCAGACCAGCAAACTCAACGCGACCAGGATCAATCGCGGTTATGCCTGCTTTTTCATATCTGGGTAATCTAGCCATGATTTATCCTTACGCAACTCCGACAGGGGCCGGCGTCAATAAATATCCTGTTCCACCTATTTGACCGGCTGTGCCTGGTGTCGGGCTGATTGATGCTGCCGGATCTACTCCAGTCGTGCCGCCTTTCATTGCCCCAGCCGCCGCAGTTCCAACAGTTACTAATGCGCCGATTAACCCTGATCGATATGCAGCCTTACCCGCTGCCTTATATTGCTTCGCTTGATATTCAGCCATGCCAGTTGCAATCAGGGCATTGTCTCTTGACTGGTTATAGTCACGCATACCTTCTTTCATTGCGTAGTTTTGTAGATTCAGTGCGCTACCTGACAAGGGATCAACACCGCCAGCAGCAGCACGAGCAACCGTAGATGCCAGGTTTTCATTCAATCGCCTCAATACCTCGATGCCTTGTTGCTTATACTGCAATGCCTGGGCGCGACCCCGCAGTTTCTCTTGAGCAGCGCGAGCATCGTATTCAGCACGAGCATAAGCACCCTGCTTCCAAGTCGAATAAGCCGATACTCCCGCGATGATAAATGGAACTACTTGCGCCATATCAGTTTCCTAAACTTACCCTGTACTCCAGGCCCAACAATGTAAACTTGAGCGGAGCTGTTTGCGTTACTGTGATCTGAGATGTTTGCGAATATCCCAACATCCCTCTGACCGTCTTAGTACCTGTGAACTCTGGAACCGGCGCATCAAGAATCCCAACACCTAATTGCCTGAATGCAACCAGTTGATTATTGATTGTCATATTTTGCGTTTCATATACCGGCGCATCAACTTGAACAATTCTTTTCTGTAGTCCGAACACCGATCCTTGCGCCAGCCTTGGCTCAACCGGCATGGTCTTGACTTCAACGTCATAATCCATCCCAAATTCCCAGGTCGAATAAGTCCGATCAAAGTTGACGGTCGGACCCGTTTTAGTACCTGGTTCAACAATACCATCACCGATCACCTTGACGGGATGATTTACATTGGGTTGGTTCATTGCTCCTGAAGATGCAGATGTACCTGTCACCGCATAGTCAGTAAATACATTGGAATCGAACTTGAGAAGATGGCCTCTAACATTGGTCAGCCCACCATCGTCGTATTTGATAACGACATAAACGTCAGTCACAACGACCGCAACGCTTACGATCTTATAGAAGTTATTAGTATCGCCATCTGTTTGTTGGCCCAGGATGATCCGGCTCGGAGCGATCACATTCTGATCCGGCAAGATAGAGTACAGGCTGATCGTGCCATCATCACCGTTGACAATATAAACCTGCTCGGCCTCGTCGGTAGAGACCGCTCGGCGCTTCGCCATATCAATAGGATTCTTCAATAAATGCGAACTAAGCGTAGATAAAGGCAACGTGCCATAGCCGCCCTGTTCATTGCTGTATTGCATCGAAACCAATGATTGTCCCTGGCGCTGTATAAATAACGCTGATCCACCGATATTGACTACGGGAACATTAGGCTTTGATCCAATCTGGCTTTGCGGCTTGATCATGAATGTCGATGGCGTCACTGGAACACTTGGCTCTTGGATGACAACGAACTCACCACCGGACGTAAAGATCTGTAAATCAGGGCCAGGGTTTAAATTGGTGATCTCATTAAACTCTTTGACGTTAAGCGTCGCTTCAACGCCTTCATCATCGAGACCAGTGCCCTGGTCAAAGTCAAAGTATTGCGCGACCTTAGATCCCCATACGGTATTAGGTCTCAGTGCCGTACCGCCAAGGTAAAGCCTGCCTTCATAGAATGCTGCGGTCCTGGGCCAGCCTTGAGTTGTTGACCAAGTGCTTTCATATCCTGATTCTGAATACCATTGATTTTGAGATTCTGTCGGCATGGACACGTAAATCGTATTATCCATTGTCGATGTATCAAAAAACGGAGTAGTAACAACCGCTCTGACTGTTGTGTCACTTACATACTCAACGATCCTGGCTTGTCCCTGGGCCGATGTGCCCATGTTCCGGTTAATAATCTCACCGACACTCGATGGTCCATAGGGCTGAACTTTATATCCACTGGTATTGTCTGGCGCGGTATCCCAAGTACCGTCAATCGTAGCCACTTTTGTAGTGGCATCATAAGAATGGATATGCCTGTTTTGACCGCTGCCAGTTCCAGATGTGATTGTTACCACCATACCCGTGGGCTGATTTAGGGCTGTATAACTTGTTGCAGCCTTTAGTGTGATCGTCGTGCTGCTTCCAGCTTGAGCTGTACCCGTATCAGTCGTTGCGCCTGATGCCGTGAGTGTAATGTTTCCATCAACGGCAGATGGCGTAACCGCAAACTTAGGATAATGATTATGCGGATCGAACGCATAATAAGGAATGTTTATTAAAGGTAAATCTTCAAACGTCCAGCTAACATCAGAATTTCTGATCAATCGCTTAGGGTGCATATCCTCATGAACGAGGATTAACGTATCAACGGCTTGCGTGTAATTCAGCTCTGGAACGATTGCGTCAGTAATACCTGATGCAGTGACATTGACTTGGAAAACATCATTCTTAAATACTTTGATTGTGTTGCTTTTAACCACCAGAACATAAGCATCATCCCGACTAAACTGAAACGGGATGACCCTGAAGTTTTCTGGTGCTGGGCTGTTATAGAGATCAGCAATGGTTTTTAGCCCTGGTCTGCGAGTGGCGCCGCCCTGGGGATGAATGATGACATTCTTGGCAGATTCGAGGCCGTTCCCGTATTGCTCGAGATCGGTTCTTGCCCTCAGTAAAGGATCTAGCTCGCCTACGCTAAAGTTAGTTTGGAATTGCGTATAGCGTGGCATATCACCCTCTTACGTCTATAAGCGAGTAGTCCTCAATGACTTGAGGCGGGTTGCCTCTTGAATCCACATTCATGGCTTCTCGGAATAATCCACCGCGACTATTCTCGCCAGGCGTACCGAAAGCTAATGCTGTGAAGTAATCAGTCTTACTAAGCTGATCCGTAACTATTAGACCAAGCTCTGCCGCCAACGCAGTTCTAAGCAATCGAACAAAATAAGCTGGCATTTTGTCTTCTAAAACAGTGGTCTGATAATCAATGTAAACAGTTTCAAGATTGGTATAGAGCTGATCGCCATAGATCTCCCAACCATAACGGACTGGAGCTTGGCTGGTTGACGAATCAGCAAAGAGCGCCCTCACACCCGACAGCATATCGCCAGGTAATTGATAAGCGTATTTAAATTCGTTGTCCGGCGTGATCGCCAAACGAGCGAGCTGAGTCTTTTTGTATGACCAGCTCCACGGATACCTAGAAAGCAAAGAATCCCGAAGGTCGGGATACAGTAATTCGCAAGCGGTAGCGATGTCAGTCCCATCCGCAAACGAACTTATAGGTGCAGCTCCAAGCAATACCAGCGCATCGGAGCATATTGAAACGTCAGTATCGCCTGATGCCATACATGCCTCACGCTAAATAAGGGGCGACCGAAGCCGCCCCAAATTACTTAGATTGCAGCTGTCGTGATAACACCAGCAGTGTTAGTCGCAACCAGCAGTTGACCGCCATCACTAGCGTAATTCATGATGAAATCGCCAGTGGTGATCAAGCCTTCCACACTGTCGAAATAACCAGACCCAGCAACAGTGGCCTTGTTATCAGCAGATGAAGAATAGCTATAAACGGACGGTGCGTTACCGCTCTTAGAGGCGGCAACAGTTGACCAATTAGCTTGTGCAAATGCCATTAGTTGATACCTCCTTATTCAGTACAGCTGATTTTTACGATGCCTTCATCGTCGAT
>Ga0208767_1003420_pt1 | contig 11555 bp, 14 predicted proteins | sample VirMetDEL_Mar_21_FD_184514 | JGI IMG/M metagenome (GOLD analysis project Ga0208767, IMG submission 184514) | Aqueous microbial communities from the Delaware River and Bay under freshwater to marine salinity gradient to study organic matter... | ecosystem: Environmental > Aquatic > Marine >... | reverse complement strand
CTGATGATAAAGGTGATTCGGATCCGGCTTCATTTACAAAACTAACTTTGTATGAATAACGATTCTGTGCTCCATCTGTTGAGGATCCTAAACCACGATAATTTGTGTCTGCCATTGCTGTTAAACCAACTTGAGCAGATACAAATGAATCTGTAGATTCTAAATAATTGTCTCCTTCATAATCACCTGGATTACGAATAGTTGGGGATCCTGGTTGTGATCGCCATCCTAATTCTTGTAAAGCTTCGGCTCTGACAAGACCTCTAAATTTTAGGGGTCCATCATATCCATTTGTTATTATTACATAACGCCCAAAGGGTTCGTAGGATGTATGAGGTTGGCCAGGAGAAGGCACTAAACGATTATCCTGTAGTTCCACAAAGGTTTTATTCGCGGGGTTCAGGTAGTTCAATCTGCCATTCGTTTCAAATAAAAACCATTGTTGGGCACCGTTATGCCTTTGAAAACAATAAACAGAATCGATTGCTCTAAAGTTTGCATTACTGAATGGATATAGACCAGATTGGTTAGTAAAAAACTTTTCGTATCCTAATATTGTATTCCAAGACTTTGTTTTCGCATCATAACGCCAGTTTTCCATTTGATTAGCCGACTGTTCAGGTGCCGGTATTCCAATAAAAACACCTTGTTGTGGGAAAACTTCAAGTCTTTTATTTGTTTTCATCTATAGCCTCCGCCATCAGTTTTAGTTAATGTTCTGTATGGCTGTATTCTTAGCGGTCCAAATTTGTATGATTCCTTGATGTAAAGTGCAGACCTTTGTGTCAAGTATCTTTCTTCTATTTTTTGTAATTCTTTTTCAGCCTTGCGTTCAAAATAAACTGCTCGCTGGTCATTTCCGTGCTTGAATAATGCTTCAGAAACTGTTCGATAAACAATGTATCTATGTGTATCAGTTGGTGCAGCAGGTGCATCATAATCATCTTCCAGTTTAGCAGGATAATGAATATATCGAACTCTAATCGGTGTTGATATTGCAGGATGTGGCCAGAGACGAATACGCATTTGGTCTGTGGTATCTAAAGTTTTTCTTGGTATTGCCATAAGGTCGGCCAAAGAACCAATCTCTGTTTGCGTCTGGGTCCAAGCATTAGATGTATTAGAATCATTTGCACTAAAAAATGGATAATTGTCAATGGGCACAGAATCATAAAAAATACCAGAAAGGTCTCGATAAAATGATTCTTCAAAGGTTGTTGCACCATCTTTTCCTGTAATGCTTTTTAATTTGACATAAAATTTCTTTTTAAGTCCGTATTCACCGTGTCCTGTAGTATCATTTGTTAGGAATCTGGGAATCTGATTAGAGCCATTTAGCGTAATACTAACAGCATCAGACATAGGAGATTCAATGCCACGATAAAGAAAAGACATATGAAATTCGTATGTTCCGGCTGGCCAAGGTGTTCCTGCTGTTGTTGTATCAACAGTAAAGTCGCGATTAGCGCGAGGAGTAAAATGTGAATTATTATTGTATCCTGCTGGATCACGGTCATAAGCAACCCAATAAATAGGAGTTCCTGACAGGGTTATTCGTAAGTCTAATTCTTCATCTCGTCTGCGTGTTAGATTATCGATATGCCCCATTGCATTACCTAAACCGGTTCCTGTTTCATTCATATTGCGAATGCCAACTGAAAGTATTTGCGCACAGTCTCTGGGTAATGTTTGATAAATTTGATAAGCGTTTGCTGTTATTGTATCTGCGACTAATCCACCTGATTGCCAATTTACACGACTTCTATTTCCGCTAACTTTAGATACATAACATTTATTATTTGAAAAGTCAATAGAATCAATAATGTATTCTCCATTATCATCTGCATCTGAGGCATCTGTGATAACTAACATTGATCCTTCGTGGTTTAGGTTTCCATCACCTGAAACGGCAGTAATATTTGGACAAACATTTACGACATTTTTCCAAGTTCCGCCAATTGTATTTTTTGATATTGTTGCCGCTGTATCAGTAGCATCTTCTTTTGTATAGATATCAACAGTTCTTTGAGCAAATTCCCAAGGTTGTGTCATATAAAAATTTAGATATTCTTCGTTTAGCAACCGGTTTATTTCCGTATTGTATGCGGAGACATTTGGATTGTAATCAAGCAGATTCGCCACCATTTCTCTCATTTCTTTTAAGTTCATTTCAACCTCATAAAAAAGGCCCGCCCAGCCGGACGGGCCCCAGTTTAACTATCTTTTACTGTTAGAATTGTTTGAGAACGATTATTGTTTTCAAAGATGTAGCAGCACCAAGACCCACAGCATCAACTGCAATAGCGTGAGGAACTGCGTCTGCCCCAATGGTAAAACTGTAAAATTCACCTGCAACATCACCTTGACACAAATAATCACCAGCTGCAATAGCCACATTACCTGCGTTATTGGTTCCTTTTACAAGTCCTTCACAAATTCCACTGATGCATACATCAACAAAGTCTCCAGCAACTGCACTTGATAGTGCAACACCGATAGCTGCTTTATCTGCGGATGATTCAACAACTTTCATAACAACTTCTCCAGCACCACCATCAACAACATCAAAAATAACAGGTGCGCCTTGTGCAATTGTTCCGTCCGCTAAGAATCTTTCAACTTGTCTGCGGTTTGAATCAAGAACTGAATCTTCACCCACGCCGCTTTCATCTGTTGCGAATAATTTCTGCAATAAAGTATTAGTAGCCATTTTATGCCTCCGAATGAACCATCAAGCCTTGAGAAGCCAGATGTTGGAAATAAACTTGCATACGAGTATATACATTAGCTGAACGAGCTGCATAACCAGAAATAAATTCAAAGTCATCCATTTCGAACTGGGCTGCTGAATCGAATCCAAGTTTGATGTATTTAGTATTGAGGAAATAAGCACTGATAATAGCTGTCGTTCCTGGTGTTCCACCGGCTTTATCCTGAACGGATGGCCCAAGGAATGGATCCGCTTGAATTTGTGCGCCGTGGAAAGCCAATGCAAGACGACCACCATCAAGGACTTTCTCATCAATGTATCTTTCTTTATCGTAAAGCAGACCTTTGTAAGCTTGGAAAAAGCCAGGTGAGCATACAATCAAGTCAGGAGCTGAACCGTCAGGAGTATTCAATTGACATTGCAGATAAAGTTCTGTCATTTCTTGAATAGAAAGATTACCACCACCACTAAGATATTGGTTTTGTAATCTGCTGAAATTAGCTTTACTCAATCCACCGATGTCTGTTCCTGCAGTTTGTGATCCAAAATTTGCATTATCGAAGAATCCTTGAGTAGAATTTCCACCGGTATTTGCACCATTGGATAGACCGTTGAAAGTATTAAGGTTGCTAAGAATATTAGAAGCATTACAAAGAATTTGTTTTTCAACTTCTCGTTTTAGCAATCCCATAACGCTTTTCATACGAGCTTCTGCAACATCAATTATCGCTCGATCTCCACGATTGGAAAGTTCTTCAGCTTTAGTAATTACAATAGGAGCAACAAAGTCGCACCAGTTAAAGCTTGCATTTCTTAGCACATCTTTTACTGCTAAGTTGATAGGCTCATAACCTGAGCTTAATTGTGTAATTTGGGAATGTTCTTCCAAAATAAGCGGCACATCTAATTTTTGTCCGCCATCATAAGTTTCAATTCCACCTCTTTCGCGCATCTTGTCGAGTAAAGGAGTTGATTGGTAAAGCTGATCAACTTCTTCATCAAGAAGAATACGGAGCGTGGAACTGAGGATATCATTACTGATTGCCATCGCAACCTCCGTTTTTAAGTGTTAATTGTTTTTTACCATTGACTGCGTGAAATTCTTTATGGCAATGTCTGCATAAAGTTATTCCATTATTCAAGATGTAGCGTAATTCGGGATAAGCATCGCGTGAAAATATGTGATGTGCTTCAAGTTTTACACCTGAGCCACATACTTGACAACATTTATCTCTTTCCTTGATAGCTTTCGACCATTTTCCACCAAGATATCTTTCGCTGTAAAAAGTTTCAGCGTATTCACCTGGTTTTTTGGTTTTACTGCAAGAAGTGCATTCAGAATTATTCTTTACTGCTCTTGTAGCATTACCTCTGGTAGAATGATAACAATTTACACCACAAGTTGGACAAGTAGAATAGATTCCCTTGTTATCCAAGAAAATTTGGCCTTCATACTTAGACTTGCGTTTATAGAGTTTCATTTAGTTTTCCGATAATTTGTTTTTGCATCTTGGATTATCCTGTATCAGGGTCCCAATTGCTTGTCCTTTTCGATGCGCAAAAAGGGGCAGTTCATTATTACACTATTTTTTTCCTTTTTGTTCGGCCAAATAGGCATAAATTTCGTGTGCTCTTTTCATATGTTTAGGAACTTTAATATTACCTGATTCTCTGACACCGCCAGATGATAATTTTAGACCGACATCTCGCATTCTTTGCTGTCTGGCGGCCAATTCATCTTTTAGACGAGTGTTTTCAGCTGCAACTGCTTTTCCTTTCACGATGTAATATGCATTTTCTAATGACATATTTTCATTCGCTTTTAACATTGAATATATTTCGTCTTTGTAATCCCCAAGGTCTGGGTTGTCATCCTTGAACTTTTGGAGTTGTGCTCTTTTTTGTTCTATTGCTCTTTGTTCCCGCATTGGCTGCATCATTTCTGATAAACGCTTGGCAACTTCTTGTTCAATTCGTTTTTCAAATGATGCTGTATCGTAAGGATCAAGTTCAACAGGATCCTGATTAGCATATTCTTCAATTCGACCTTGAGAACCTTCAATTAGGCTGTCTCTCATCGATTCTAATTCTTTACGCTGGGCACTCAACTCTTGTGTTTTACGAGTGTAATCAGCCCGTAAATTTGCCAATAGTTTTTGTGCATCATCAGGTAATTGTGAGATTACTTTATTGTAATCAATTCCTTTATGACCGCCGTCATCTAACCCTTTTAAACTTGCCAGTGTTTCCACAGTCATAGTTTCAGGTGTCGCTTCGGCTGTTGCTTTTTGCATTGCTTCACCGACACGATCACGGCCTTGATATGTTTTTTTGTCTGTTGTTGATTGTGTATCAGTCCCAACAGTTTCAACAACAACTTCTTGTGCTGGGGTGCTGATTGATTCGCTCATATTTCCTCCTAACTTGACATTCGAGCCATAAACAATTCTTCCTCATCTGGCTGCACAGCTGGTTTTGACATTGTTCCAACATCAGCACCGGTAGTTTGTGCAGCGGGAATACCAGATTCGGCTTGATATTCACCCATTCCCATAGGTTTTGCTAAAAATGACTTAAAGACTTTATCGGATGCAGCAGAATCAAGTTTAGCTGCGATGTCTCGTAAGTCTTTATCGTTTTCAACTGATGCAAGGTCAAAAGTTTTTTCTTCCATTCCTGCATCGCGTAGTGCAGAATTTACCATTTCCAAATTACGACCAAATTCAGGAGGTAATTTTTCCAAGTCTGCATCAAATGTTGGATATTCTGGCGCTTGAAATATTTGATTAACACGATTCAGTGCCTCCACAACACGGTTTAACATTCTTTTGGAAAAGTCGCCTTCAATTGCCAAAAAGTCATCTTCAGACTGTTGTAGCTTTTGGGCTTCATCCATTACTTTTGTTTCTAAGTCAGCAATTTCACCCTCACTGGGTGCCATTGCCATTTGCATATCTAATTCATTTTCTTGAGCCATCATTTCCTCCTGATTAGCGTTTTATGTTTATTTAAGTATTCTTGAGTTTTTTCAGAATCTGCATCCATTTTTTTAAGTTTTTCTTGATCATAGCCATAAAGACGATCAAATTCCTCATTACTAACTCTAACTTTTCCGTTAGCTGTCATCCATTTGTCCTGTTCCCGCCTATTTTGGAATCTGCGACCGGCTTGGACACAATAAAAACCCGACGCCCCAAACTTTCCTGTTTCATCACCCCATAAACTGGGTGTAAAAGCAGGCGGGGATAATAGTTTCTTTACTTTTCCCCCACAACTGCACTCAAACATATCTTCTGTGTCATCAAAACTGCATAATTCGTCAAATGTTGCATCACACATTTTGCACTGAAATTCATAAATTGGCATTAATTACCTCCACCACCAAATATTGCCAGATTATTGGGCCCAACAGGTTGAGCCATTTGTTGTAATTCTGCAGCATCAGGTTGAATAGCTTTACCTGCCGCTGTTGCTTTTGCTGCCGAAACCATCTCAGCAGACTGTTTATTTGCTTCTTCGATAAATGATTCAGGTAATCCTAAAGCACGAACCATTTCTTGTAAAAGGACATTATTAGGAACACCTAAACCTTGAAGTTGTGGAATAGACTGAATAAATTCTCTCTTTCTAACTGATTCACTAATTGGTGTCATTGCCTGATCCTGTGCATAAATGATCCAGTTTTCCCGTAAGTCATTTGCTGACACAGATTCGGTTCTATTACTAATAATAACATAATCACTTGTTTTTTCATCATCCAAATAACCAGCCAATATATCAACATAAACTTTAGCAATTGATTCAATTGTCATATCTCTTTCTCTGGCCAGACGACCAACTTCTGAACTTGTATATGCAGCCAGAGCAGCAATTTCTGTTGCTGAAGAACGAGTTGATTCACCTCTTGTAAAAGGTGCCATTATTGATCCTTTGTCTTTGTCGGCTTGGACTTGGTTGTAATAGACTTCGAGTTCGGGGGGTGTGGGATTCTGAGGTAAAGGACGAATAGCAGCAGTAAGGTCATCACTATCAACTTCCACAAAAAGTCCATCAATGCCTGATGTAATTTGTGCCATAGATTCCTCATCAAATAATCCCCTTTGGACAATATACTGACGAGAAGCTTTTCTAACTGCATTGGCTTGGAAAGTTCTGATCAGATTAGTTTCGAAAATTTGGTCATAAATTCGTTTCATTGAAGAATAACCTTCCAAGGGCACATCAGGTTTTCTATTAAAATAAAACGGTATGATAGGAATACAGGGTTCATCAACATAATCTCTAAATGGTATTATTTCAGAATCCAAAAACTTTTCACCATCAGCATAATTGGGAGACCAAAAGATAAGTTGATCATTGACCAAGTCATAAAACTCAACACATTCAATGTATTGAAACATTTTATCGGCTTGCATTTCATTTTCATACTCTTCTTCTTTGTAAGTCTGATACTTTTCAAAATAGTCTTTTCTCTTTTCTGTTCTAAATTGTCTATTACCAAATTTGTCCTGTGCTTCATTTGCAGGAATCCAGTATTTATGCGCCACAAAACGCATATCTTTCCAACGCTTAGCATCACGATCAAGAATAATATCCCAAGGCGGTAATGCCATCATATCAACCCGCTTGTAAATGTCTGGGTTGGCAACAGGGACCATTTTTATGAATGACATAGGGTAAATAAGGCTTAGTCGAGAAGCATCCTCTATTGTATTTCTGTGTTCAACCAGAAAGGTATTTGAGAGAGCTTGTGCCTTTTCAGTTGCACCACGACCTCGGGGTCCTTGTTTAAAAATGACACCTGGGTTTCTGCTGTAAAGAGATGCGATGTAGCCTTCGATATAACCGTATGCATCTGCTGTTTGAATTTGCATTTGCATTTCGTTATCCATTCTTTGTTTATCCCAGAAGTCGGTTTCATAAGCACATTTGTAGCGATAGAGTTCTTTTCGACAGTCATCCCAATAGTTGTCGTGAGCTTCGGCTATTTTCTTTATTGTCTGTGGTTTTATTTCATATTTCATTGACCTTTTCTCCAAAACGGTAATGGACCGCGTGCTCTAATTCTTCGGGCCCGTGTTTTTGACATAAACTCTTCCATCAACCCCTTTCTAACTTCATACAAACTGGGAGCTGGGTTTTCTTTGGCAACCCATTGGGCAAGTGCAAAACTGAATAATAAGTCATCATTGGTGCCTTTGGGATGCCCAGGTTGTCCATTATCTAATATTACACAGTTTCTCATTTCATTCCATAAGGTAGAATCAAGGCAAGCGAGTTGCCCTTCGCATAACAATTCACGAACATTGTCATAAATAGCCAATTTATTTTCCTTTCTGGTCGTCCAATCGTTGCCATTTTTATCCCGCCATAACTTTCGCATACCAAATTCTTTACATCTGTAAATAACAAGAGCACCTGGGCCATTAGATTCTATCAAACAAACCGGCTCGTTAAACTCCCAATAAACTTCCCATATTTTATCAGCAAAACTCTGCGGTAAAATTGTATTACTGCGGAAATGGTAAATAGGCTGCAATGTTGTCGTCGAAATAACTGTAATTGTAGAATAATCACCACCTTTACCCAATGCCACATCAACACCCATAGCAAATGAATCACCTTGATGTGGATCACAATACCAGCGATCTGTGCCACCTAATTCAACTATTTCACAAGCGTCTAAAACATCTGACGGATAAAATATCTTGGCATCTGACATAAATGCTTCATCAACCGAAGATGGGAATTCTCTTTTAAACTTTTCAATACCCATTGTCGTTATTTGTGTCCGACGCCAATACATCTGCTGCTTTTGTAATCCCAAGTCTTCCATCATCTGCTTTTCTTCTTCAGTCATAGGCGGCACACCATTTTGACCAAAAGCACTTCTCTTCTTGTAGTTTTTATGCTGATACCAGGGAAAGAAACACAGATGCCAACCATTTAGGGGCGAACCCATACACAATTGATGGTATTTATCACCTGGCCCGTTAGTTGTAGTTTCTATTATTATTTGTCCTTCTCCGACCGACGCGATGGTATTAGCCAACAACTCATCTTGGTCATCAAAGAAAGCAAACTCACTGATATGAGCTGAAGAAAATGTAAAGGATCGCGTGGCGCCCCCTTTCCCGCCGCCTGTAAAACTTCTAAGTTCGGCCCCAGTATCTTTGAATCCAAGGGTTCGACTTGATGACTTGGATAATGTTCGCTGCAGGGGCAGGGGCAAGCTTGTGTAGAATTGCTTGTCGATGGAGTGCAGGTGGTCGGCACTGTCTCGGGTGTAGCTGATAATTGCGTGTCGGGTGGGTTCTTTTTCAATGTAGCTTCTCCATAAAAAATATGCACGAATCAATGTTGAACAACCTATTTGACGGGCTTTACAAACCACAATTCGATTATGGGTTAATAGGGCATCTAATAATTCCTCTTGCTCTGAATTCAGAACAAAAGGAACCAATTTTGCTTGTTGTTTGTCAAAAACTTGTAAAAAACGGAAAAAGGTGCGTGGGTCATCGGCTATCTTCTTCCACAACGCCTCAGGTATTTTCATTCGTCTCGACCGCCCTCTAATACTTTCAGAATATCGTCATACTGATCAGTTGATCCAAATTCCTTCCTGTAGTTATTCAAGACTTGTAGCAATTCCATAAAAGTCCTGGGTGAGCATTTCCAGTCGGTATCGTCATTATTCTTGATTGCCAATAACATAATGTTCTTTACCACACCTTCAAAGTCGCCACCACGGACAGCCTTTTTCAACGATGCTTTGTAATTCAATGATGCGGCTGCTTTTTTGGCAGCGGCTTTCATCTTTTGTTCATCCTTCATAATTTGCCTCATAAAAGGGTTGCAGTAATAACCTTAATTTTTCCAAACCCCTCTCACGCCTTTTGTAAGCTGTGGAAACAGAAATACCCTGTTTATCTGCAATGGCTTGTAATGTCAAACCCCTAAGATAATAAAGGCGAATCACTTCTCGTATCTTCTTGTCCAAACGGTTCATCGCAGCACCTAAACGGTCAATTAACTGATGACGGCGTTCTCGCTGTTCAGGAGTTTCAGTATCAATTAGGCCCTGAGTATTGACAACAAAGTCAAATAAACAGGGATCACCGGTTGTCCAGTGCTTTCTATAGAATTTTCTTTCATCTTTGTCAAGATGCATCACATTTTTCATAATTGTCCTCATCATTCAGGTTTAATTATCCACAAAAAACTTTTTTTGTAAAAAAAAGGAAAAATGTGTATTATGAATATGCCAAAACCCCCAAGCTTGTTGGGGGTGGAATACACAGCAAAGGAGATAAAAATGGCAAAAAATAAAAAAACAAGACAATGGACTGAACTCAATGAATACGAAATACCCTATATCTGTAAAGGATCAAGAACTTTTCGTGCTCGTTCTATGGAATGTGCTATCGATGACTGCAAAGATTGGATAAAGCGGACAGACTTTTTTGAAAGAAATTTTGGCATATCGCAAGAAATTCTGGAAGATGAAATTACATACGCAGGTGAATGCCAATTCGATAACCCAGCATTTCGTGATTACTTGCTAAAAGGCTATGAAGGTGATGGTTGGGGTGATTCTATTCCCCTAATTGCAATGGCTCGTGATTACTTTAAAAGTCGTAAAAAACCTGTTCCCGCTGACTTTCCAACAATAACAAATGTCGGCGGCGTTTTTCGGGTTGGGTAATTCTCAACAGTCGTTTTCGAATGGTGCAATTTTTCTCGAGAATATATTTTTTCTCGTTTTCTGGGATGCGTATCTTTGTAGCGAGTCTATGCGCCAGGTCGAGGGCTCATTTAGGGCCCTTAACTATTGCAGGCGTGTAAGCTCGATACGCATATGATATAATACTATTGCCCCCAACAATGGAGTTATTATGACAGCAATCGCGCTTCTTCTTCTCTCTTTTTTCCAAACATTCCTCGTCTTCCACGCCTATCGCAACCTTCGAGCTATGCGTGAAGAGCGTGATGAAGCCCATCGTCTGGCCAAGTCAGCACTTCAGCATTATTACGACGAAATGGAAGCGAATATGGAGCTCATCGAACAGCAAAGACGCTCGAAATAGAGCGCACCCCGACTTTATCATCCCGTGTAAGTTAGATTCATTTTGTATATAATACCATTACCCCCAACCCCAACCCATCAAATGGAGATATTATGAGAACATTACTCATCACCGCCCTTGTCTTTTTCGGATTCGTTTTCCTCAACAACTGCACCCCAGCCTATGATCCGATGTCAGACTTCATCGCCTTGTCCCAAAATGCAGTCGTCGAATATCATCAAGAGTAAGCTATCGTTTCACCCCGTCATTACCCATTCATAGGAGATATTATGAAAGCTATTGTCTATATTATCTATTACAGTCTCATTTCAGAGCCAAGTCAGACATTCACTGAGACGTTTATCGATCACGAATTCAAAGTCAGAATATTCGAAGCCCACGGAACTGATGAAGATATGTCTGATCAGCTTCACGCCCAAAAATGCGACGCATATCTTCAGTATGTTGCCTTTCCACCCGGACACGACCATTTCGGTGATGTATGCATCTATGATGTGAAAACAGCAACCCTCGACGAATAGATAGCGTTTCCTCACCCCAGCCCGGCCCACGTGGTCGGGCTTTTTTTTGTTTGATGCTTGCAGTCTGCATCTGCGATGATAAAGTTTGCACATCACTCAAATATGTCAAAAGTGCGCGGTCTCGTTGCCGCAAACCTGATGATAAAGTTTCACAGCTTAGAGATATCCCCGTCGGCCATTCATTTGTTTGTTTGCCAGATACATTCTTTATCATTTGCCACGCTTAGAGACGTATCG
>Ga0208767_1003419_pt1 | contig 11557 bp, 5 predicted proteins | sample VirMetDEL_Mar_21_FD_184514 | JGI IMG/M metagenome (GOLD analysis project Ga0208767, IMG submission 184514) | Aqueous microbial communities from the Delaware River and Bay under freshwater to marine salinity gradient to study organic matter... | ecosystem: Environmental > Aquatic > Marine >... | reverse complement strand
GATTATTCTGATTTTGGTGGTCTTAAAAACACTAAAGCAAGTGGATATTCAGGAGATGTTAATTTAACTTTACCAGCTTGCACAGCAGGAGATACAGTTACAGTTGTTTGTGAATGGATTAAAGTCTACGAATAGGAGGCTAAATGGCTAACACAACTTCGGGCACAACTACTTTTGATAAAACTTTTTCTATTGATGAAATAGTAGAGGAAGCTTATGATAGAATTGGAGTATTAGATTACTCTGGTTATCAGTTAAAAACTGCTAGGCGTTCTTTAAATATAATGCTTCAAGAATGGGGCAACAGAGGTATTCACTATTGGGAAATAGGAGAACTTGATCTTGATTTAATTCAAGGACAAGCTGAATATAAATTTTTTAGAGCATCTTCAGATGGTACAAGTGCTACTTCTAATCCAAATGGAGTTTATGGAATATCCGATGTCCTTGAAGCGCAGTTAAGATCAGATAGAACTGCAGCAGATCAATCAGATAGTCCAATGACAAAAGTTGACAGATCAACTTATGGTGCTTTTTCAAATAAACTTTCTCAAGGTACTCCTAATCAATATTGGGTACAAAGATTTATTGATCATGTTAGTATTAATGTTTACCCTACTCCTGATTCTACTAATGCATCTAAAGACATGCATTTCTATTATATAAAAAGAATTCAAGATGTAGGAGAATATACAAATGCAACTGATATGCCTTTTAGGTTTGTACCATGTATGGTTGCAGGTTTATCTTATTATTTATCGATGAAGTATGCTCCACAATTAATGCAACCTATGAAATTAGTTTATGAAGATGAGTTTCAAAGAGCATTACAAGAAGATGGCTCAGCTTCAAGTACATTTATTACACCTAAAGCTTATTACCCAGGAACTTAATGTCTAAGTACGCAACAGGAAAACATTCAAAAGCAATTTCAGATAGATCAGGTATGGAATTTCCATATAGAGAAATGGTCAAAGAATGGAATGGTGCATTTGTACATTATACAGAATATGAACCCAAGCAACCACAACTTGAACCAAAACCAATTGGTGGTGATGGCATAGCATTAATAAATGTAAGACCTGATAGAACAGAACCAATTACAACTGTTATGATTCCTGAAAATGGTTTTAAAACTTATCAAGCAGGATCAGGTGTTATAAATGTAAATGTCCCTGGACATGGTTTAACAAGTGGTACAACTTATTTATTTAGGGGTCCACCTACAATATCACCTGGCACAGGAACATCTACTAATCCTGTTTTTGCTTATGCAACTATTCCTAGTTTTGATGGAATTACAGGTGCACAAATAGGTCAAGGATCAGGATATGCTATAACAACTGGTTTATTTCAAAATGGTCAAACAATAACAACAGATTTTGCATTAACTAACTTTTTCCATTTTACAGTTAACACAGATACTGCTACAACAGGAAATGTAAAAGGAGGAGGTTATGGTTGTTCAATAGGACCTATAACAATATCACCATGATTAAAAAAATTAAATATTTTATTTGTAAAATTTTCAATATCAAAGCATGCCAATGTGAAGTAGATGAACATATTGAAATGTATGAAGAAGTACGTTCTGATAAAGCAGATAAAATACGTAGAAAATATAAAGGAAACTCTGAATAATGACATATGCAGAATTAGTACAAAAAATTAGTGACTATACGGAAGTAGATAGTAATGTTTTAACTTCTACCATTGTTAATGGTTTTATTGAAGATGCAGAATGGAGAATTTACAGAGATGTAGATTCAGATAGTAATAGAAAATATGCTGTAGCTAATTTGGTTGCTAATGATAGATTTATCTCTACTCCAGCAGATGCTTTAGTTATAAGATCACTACAAATAGTAAATGGTGGTGCGGGATCCACGAGAAATTTTTTAGAATTTAGAGATACAAGTTTTATGTCAGAATTTAATTCAACAGGTGTTACTGGAGAGCCTAAATACTATGGTTCTTGGGACGATGACAAGATGGTTTTAGCACCAACACCTAATTCAACCTACCAAGTTCAGTTTAATTATATCTTGAAAATTCCAGGCTTATCGAGTACAAATACTACAACATACTTAAGTAAGTATTTTCCCAACGGACTTTTGTATGCATGTTTAGCCGAAGCTTTTAGTTTTTTAAAGGGCCCTGCAGATCTCCTTCAATTATACGAAGGTAAATACAAATCAGCAATACAGGGATACGCAACAGAACAAATGGGAAGAAGAAGACGTGATGAATACCAATCAGGTGTTCCTCGAGTCGGAGGAAAATAAGAGATATATTATGGCTATAACACAGGCAATTGCAAACGCTTTCAAAAAACAACTGTTAGAGGCAGATCACAACTTTAAACAATCAGGTGGTGATAAATTTAAATTAGCTCTTTATACTTCTTCAGCATCCTTAAACTCAGCTACTACAGCTTATGCTTCAAGTAATGAAGTTAGTAACACTGGAAGTTATTCAGCAGGTGGTGGAGCTTTAGTTAACAATGGTACTTCTATTGGTTCAGGAACTGGTAAAGGTGTTGCTATGGTTGACTTTGCAGATTTGTCTTTTACGTCATCGACAATCACAGCAAGAGGTGCATTAATCTATAACACATCTTCAGCTACAACTAATGCAGCTGTTGCAGTTTTAGATTTTGGAGCAGATAAAACTAGTACGTCAGGGACTTTCACAGTTGTATTTCCAGCGTTTTCAACGTCGGCAGCTATATTAAGAATCTCTGGATAGGATTATTAAATGGCATTAATTGTACATGACAGAGTAAGAGAAACCTCTACCACTACAGGTACGGGTACATTAACTTTAGCAGGAGCCGTCCAAGGCTTTGAAACTTTTTCTAGTGCGATAGGAAATAGTAACACAACTTATTACGCAATCGTTAATCAAGCAAACGCAGAATTCGAAGTTGGTCTTGGAACTGTATCAGCAGGTGCATTAGCAAGAACAACTATAATCACATCATCAAACTCAAACAACGCTGTAGACTTTTCAGCAGGTACAAAAGATGTATTCTGTACTCTACCTGCAACAAAAGCAGTTATAGAAGATGCAAATAGTGATGTTACACTTCCAGCAGATTTAACTGTTACTGTAGACTTAGATGTTGATGGTAATACTACAACAGACGGAATAACTAACGCTGGTAATTTTTCTACAGATGGTGGCACAATAAAATTAGATGGTAACTATCCAACAGGAACAGAAAACACAGCTTTAGGAGATACAGCTTTAGATTCAGTTCAAGCTGGTGGTAATTACAATGTTGTATTAGGTAGTAGAGCTGGAACAAATATTACAACAGGAGATAATAATGTAGGTGTAGGTGCATATGCTTTGTGTGATATACAAACAAATTCACAAAATGTAGCGATTGGAACAGAATCATTAAAGAAAAATACAGCAAGTAATAATACAGCAGTTGGATATATAAGTTTAAGATGTAACACATCAGGTGCTGATAATACATCAGTTGGATTATGTTCTTTAACAGCTAACACAACAGCATCTAACAATGTAGCTGTTGGTAGTGCTGCTTTAAGATTAAACACTACAGGAGCAAATAATGTTTCAGTTGGTAGACAAGCTTTGTGTTCTAATACTACAGCAACTTGTAATACTGGTATTGGAGATAGAACTTTATGTGCAAATACAACAGGTTCTGAAAATACAGCAGTTGGTTCTTTTGCTTTATGCACTAACACAACAGGTGATAGTAACGTAGCAATTGGAAAAAGTTCTTTAGCAGCTAACACAACAGGAGAGCAAAATACTGCTGTTGGACTAAACGCGTTAGCTTCTAATACAACTGCTGGTTATAATACAGCCGTTGGATCATGCGTTTTAAACGCCAATACTACAGGAACAGGTCTTACTGGGGTTGGTCACATTGCATTAATAAAAAATACAACAGGTTCTAATAATACTGCTCTTGGATATGATGCTTTAGGTGAAAACACAACAGCATCTGAAAACACAGCAGTTGGTTATAATGTTTTAAAAGTTAACACAACAGGTACAAGAAACTCAGCATTAGGTTATAGAACACTGTGTTCTAACACAACTGGTGGTGCTAATGTAGCATTAGGTAATAATGCTTTATTTACTAACTCAACAGGGGATAACAATATAGGAATTGGTAGAGATGCTTTATTTGCTAATACAACAGCAGATAACAATACAGCAGTTGGTTTTTGCTCTTTAGCAGCTAACACAACAGGAGCTAAAAATATAGCAATTGGTTCTTGTGCTTTACAAAAAAATACAACAGCTGGAGAAAACGTAGGTATTGGTCAACAGGCATTACAATGCAATGTTACAGGAATCCACAACACAGGAATAGGTGCTGGTGCTTTGCTTAAAAATACAGATTGTAGAAATGTAGCAATTGGTTATCACTCATTATTATGTAACACGTCAGGAGAATCAAATACAGCAATAGGTTATAACTCTTTAGATGCTAATACAACAGCAGATAATAATACAGCAATCGGTAGAGATTCTTTAACAGCTAACACAACAGGAGCAGATAATACAACAGTTGGTACGTGTTCTATGCTAGCTAACACAACAGGACAACAAAATAATGTTTTAGGAAAACAAGCTTTATGTGCAAATACTACAGGTAGTTTTAATTCTGTTTTTGGCCATAGAGCATTATTTAGCAACACAACAGCAGATAATAATACAGCAATAGGTTATCTTGCCATGAATGCTAACACAACAGGACTTCAAAACGTATCTGTTGGTGCTTGTTCTAATCATGGAAGTACAACAGCTTGTTATACTGTAGCAATTGGAGAAAAAACTTTTTTAGCAACTAATACTGGTAATGGGAACACAACAGTTGGACAAAGTTCTATGCGTTGTAACACATCAGGAGCAAATAATACTAACATTGGTAGAAATGGTTTATGTGCTAACATATCAGGTTCATCTAATACAGCAATTGGTTCAGATTCTTTAAAATCTAATACAACAGCTTCTAATAACACAGCAGTTGGTTATTGTTCTTTACGAGCTAACACAACAGGAACAGGTAATAATGCTTTTGGTGTTTTATCTTTAGATGCTAATACAGAAGGAGATTATAATGTTGCAATTGGAGATTCATCATTAGGAGCACAGACTACAGCATCTCTTAATACAGCAGTAGGTTCAGCTGCAGCAACTAATATAACAACAGGTGGTAATAATACAGCTATTGGAGCTGAATCGTTAAGAGCTAATCAAACAGGAACAGGGTTTACTGCAGTAGGTTTAAAATCTCTTCGTTCTGCTACTACAGGTGCAGGAACAGCTGTAGGTATGTGTGCATTATATTCAAATACATCGGGTCCTTACAATGTGGCTGTAGGAAGTTGTGCAGGTGCTTGTTTAACAACAGGTGGATGTAATACAGCTATGGGTTTTGAAGCTTTAAGAACTGCTACAACTGCAACTCATAATACAGCGATTGGATGTAAAGCTCTTTATTTAACAACAGCGAATGAAAATACAGCAGTTGGAAGTGCTGCTTTAGCTAACACTGCTGCTGGTGACTGTAATACAGCTATTGGTTCTTGTGCTTTGGTTACAAATACAACAGGAACAAAAAACGTAGCAATAGGTACTAAAGCATTATACCTTAACTCAAATGCTTCTGGTAATGTGGGGATAGGAAGATGTGCTTTATATACTAATTCAACAGGAGAAACTAATGTTGCTATAGGTATGAGTGCTTTGTTACTTAATACAACAGCATCTAACAACACAGCAGTTGGTTATGTTGCTTTAGGTGCTAACACAACAGGAACAGTAAATACAGCAGTTGGTCAAGGTGCTTTACAGGTAAACACTACAGGTGCAAATAATGTAGCAGTAGGTGGAACAGCTTTAAAATGTAACACAACAGGTGGTGGAAATGTAGCAGTTGGAAAAGATGCTTTATTTACTAACACAACAGGAGGAGAAAATTCAGCAGTTGGTCAAGGTGCTTTATTTGCTAACACAACAGGTACACAAAATACAGCAGTAGGAAGAAGTGCTTTAGTATCTAACACAGAAGGTTCAAGTAGTACAGCAGTTGGTTTTTATAGTTTGTTAGGAAACACTACAGGTGACAGTAATACTGCTATGGGTTACAAAGCCTTGTGTACTAATTCTACAGGTTGTTACAATACAGCTTTAGGTAGAGAATCTTTAGAAGAAAATACTACAGCTTGTTATAATGTAGCAGTAGGTTATCACTCACTACGTTGTAACACAACAGGTACAACAAACACAGCAGTAGGTGTAGGAGCATTAGTAGCAAACACAACAGCCTCAAACAATACAGCAGTTGGAAGAAGTGCTTTAGTTGCTAACACAACAGGTGCTACTAATACAGCAATTGGAAACTATTCACTTTCTAGTAATACAACAGCTAATGATAATAATGCGTTTGGATATAACGCACTTGGATTAAATACTACAGGTACAAATAATGTTGCTATGGGTAGAAATGCTTTACTAAATAACACAACAGCAGATAACAACACAGCAGTAGGTAAAAATTCACTTTGTGCTAATACAACAGGAACAGCCAATGTTGCAGTAGGTCAAGGTGCTTTAGACGCAAATACAACAGGTGGTGATCAAACAGCAGTGGGTAGAAATGCTTTAGGTGCTAATACAACATCTAGTTCTAATGCAGCTTTTGGCGGCAATGCTTTAGCTACTAACACAACAGGTGGTTTTAATACAGCTGTTGGTTATGATGCTTTACTTTCTAATACCACAGCATCAAATAATACATCTGTTGGTATAAATTCTATGAGATTAAACACAACAGGAACAGCCAATGTTGCAGTTGGTCATAATTCTTTAGATGCAAACACAACAGGTAGTAATAATATAGCAGTGGGTAGATCTTCTTTAGGATCAAACACAACAGGTGGAACTAATTCTGCTTTTGGTGGAAATGCCTTAAATGCTAACACAACAGGTTCTCTAAATACTGCAGCAGGTTACCAAGCACTTGCTTCTAATACTACTGCTTCTAGTAATACTTCAGTTGGATATAATTCTTTAGTTAATAACACAACAGGTGCATCTAATACATCTATTGGAACAGAAGCTTTATGTCTAAATTCAACAGGAACAGAAAATACAGGAGTTGGTAAAGATGTATTAAAAGATAATACTACAGGTGCAGGTAATACAGCAGTTGGTGTAGAAGCTTTAACAAACAACACAACAGCATCTGAAAATGTAGCTGTTGGTAAACTAGCAATGTATACTAATACAACTGGTGGTGCTAATACAGCATTGGGTTATCAAGCATTAAGACTTAATGTATCTGGTGCAAGTAATACAGCAGTTGGTATGTGTGCTTTAAGAGGTAACACAACAGGTGCAAGTAATACAGCTGTAGGTACTAATGCTATGTATGAAGGCACTACAACAGGTGACTTTAATACTATGGTTGGTGTTAGCTCTGGAAGAAAAATGACTTCTGGTACTCAAAACACAGCATCAGGTGTAAATGCTATGGAATTAAACACAACAGGTGCAGGTAATGTTGCTATGGGTATGTCTGCTTTAGCAGCTAACACAACAGGAAATAATAACATAGCCGTAGGTGCAACTGCAGGAGCAGCTATAACTACAGGTTCTAGTAATACTGTTGTAGGACAAAATGCTTTACAGGCTACTACAACAGCATCAAACAATACAGCTATAGGTTTAAATTCTTTATATACTAACACAACAGGTGCTACTAATGTAGCTGTTGGAAAAGACTCTATGTTGTTAAACACAACAGGTGCTGACAACGCAGCACTAGGTACTGAAAGTTTACGTGCAAATACAACAGCTGCTAATAATACAGCAATGGGTTATAGAGCTTTATGTGCTAACACAACAGGAACAGCCAATGTTGCAGTTGGAACAACTGCTTTAGATGCAAACACAACAGGTAGTAATAACTCAGCATCTGGTAGAAATGCTCTAGGCTCAAACACAACAGGTGGAACTAACTCTGCTTTTGGTGGAAATGCTTTAAATGCTAACACAACAGGTAGTTTAAATACAGCTGTTGGTTATCAAGCACTTGCTTCTAATACTACTGCTCAATATAACTCAGCATTAGGATATAATTCTTTAGTAGAGAATACTACAGGTCAAGAAAACACAGGAGTTGGATATAGTTCTTTAGATGCAAATACAACAGGAAGTAACAACACATCTCTTGGTTCACAAGCTTTAGGCAGTAACACAACAGCAAGTAATAACACTGCAATTGGTAAAAAAAGTTTATTTGCTAACACAGGTGCAAATAACGTTGCAGTTGGTGCTTTAGCTTTAGAATGTAATATAGGGGGAGCAAATAATACTGCACATGGTTCATATGCTTTAAGATGCAACACAACAGCTGATGGTAATGTGGCTTTAGGTTATAGTTCTTTAACTCTTAACACAACAGGTGGTAGTAATACAGCAGTTGGTTGCGCTGCTCTATGTTCTAACACAACAGCTTCATGTAATACAGTAGTAGGTTTTAGAGCTTTATGTTCTAACACAACAGGTGCAAAAAATACTGCTATTGGTATGCAAGCTCAGTTTTCAAATACAGAAGGTTCTGACAATATATCTATGGGAAGAAATGCTTTATATACTAATTCAACAGGTAGTAATAATACAGCTTTAGGAGCTATGTCTTTGTTTAGAAATACCACAGCAAATGAAAACGTAGCTGTAGGCAGATGTTCTTTATATAATAATACTGAAGGTACAAAAAATATAGCAGTAGGTAGTTATGCTTTAGATACAAATACGACAGGTGATAAAAACGTAGCTATTGGTTATCAAGCTTTAGATGCGAATACTACAGCAGATGACAACACAGCTGTTGGAGATAGTGCATTAAAAGCTAACACAACAGGGTGTTTTAATGTTGCAATAGGTGAATCTTCTTTAGCGTCCACTACAACAGGTTCTAGAAATACAGCAGTTGGTAGACAATCTTTATATAGCAATACTACAGGTGGTTTCAATACTGCCATAGGAATAGACTCTATGTACGAAAACACAACAGGGTCTAATAACATTGCAATAGGTAGAAGTGCTATGCTTTGTAACACAGAGGGTGCTAGTAACACTGCTGTTGGAGAATATTCACTAAGTAAAAATACAACAGCAGATGCTAATACAGCAATTGGTTTCTGTGCTATGAGATGTAACACAACAGGTGCAAGTAACGTAGCCGTTGGAACGCAAGCTATGCTTGATAGCACAACAGGTGGAAACAATGTTGCTGTTGGTAAGTGTGCTTTATGTGATAACACAACAGGTGCTCAAAATATATCAATGGGTGTGGAGGCTTTATCTAAAAATACAACAGCGGAAAATAATGTTGCTGTTGGTCATAGAGCTTTATGTGCTAATATTACAACATCAGGCAGCGTAGCAATAGGTAAAGAAGCTTTAAGAAATAACGTACAAAATAATAACACAGCAGTAGGTCATTTAGCTTCAGCTTGTAATACATCAGGTGATTGCAACATAGCTTTGGGATTTGAAGCACTATGTGCTAACCAAACAGGTGGTGGTCAAACAGCAGTTGGTTCAGAGGCATTAAAAAATACAACAGGTGTACAAAATACAGGAGTTGGTCATAGGGCAATGTGTTCAAATACATCTGGTGCATGTAATGTAGCTTTAGGTAGACAGGCTTTATGTTCTAATACTTCAGCAAATTACAACACGGCACTTGGACATAGTTCAATGCTTAAAAATACAGAAGGTCATTCTAACACAGCAGTTGGATTATATTCTTTAGCTTGTAATACAGAAGGAGATGCTAACGTTGCAATAGGTTATGAAACTTTATTAAATAACACAACAGCTAACGAAAATGTTGCTGTAGGGTGTAAGGCTATGAGAGCAAATACTACAGGAACACAAAATGTAGCACTTGGTGGTATATCTATGTTTGCTAATACAACAGGTAATTACAATGTTGCAATTGGTTATCAATCATTATGTTCTCAAACAAGTGGTGGAAATAATAACGTTGCTGTTGGAAATCAAGCATTATCAGCAAATACTACAGGAGATGACAACATTGCAGTTGGTAAAGAATCCTTATGTGCAAATACTACTGCTGGAGCAAATACTGCAATGGGTGCAGAAGCATTAAGAAAAACTACAACAGGTGGAAATAACTCAGCAACAGGTTATTTAGCTTTAGCTTGTAATACAACAGGCGGTGCAAACACAACTTTTGGTTCTTGTGCTGGACGTTGCATTACAACATCAGATGCTAATGTCGCAGTAGGTAGAGCATCATTATATTTAAACACAACAGGTGCTTGCAATGTAGCAATAGGAACTGAATCATTAAGATCTAATACAACAGCTAGTGTAAATGTTGGTGTTGGTTTGTGTGCTTTGTATGATAACACAACAGGTTCTGAAAATACAGCAGTGGGTACTGAAAGTTTATCAAACAATTCAACAGCTGATTCTAATTCAGCTTTTGGTTATAGAGCTTTATTAACTAACACAACAGGTGGAAATAATGTTGCTGTTGGTAAAAGTGCTTTAAAAGTTAACACAACAGGAGCAGCAAATACAGCAATAGGTTCTTTAGCTTCAGACGCTATGACTACAGGAGATAATAATGTAAGTGTTGGTTATTTATCTTTAAGTGCTAACACTACAGCAGATGATAATACAGCTGTAGGTTCTAATGCTTTAAGATTTAACACAACAGGTGCTCAAAACACAGCTGTTGGTAAAAATTCTGGATTAAGTCAAACAACAGGAAATGACAATACATCTTTAGGTTTCGGTGCTTTATGTGACCTTACCACAGGTAATGAAAACACAGCTCTTGGACAAAGAGCATTAGAAAGTGTTGTTACAACTAATAACAACACATCAGTTGGTGCTAGTTCAATGAGAAATGCTACTGGTGTTGGTAACGTAGCAATCGGTGTACTATCTGGAGCAGATGCTATGATTGATATTACCTCAGAAAATAACAGAGCAGTATTTGGACATAATAGTATCACTAACGCTTATGTAAAAGTTGCATTTACAGTTACATCAGATTTAAGAGATAAAACTAATTTTGGTGAAGTTCCACATGGTTTAGATTTTGTTAATCAATTAAAACCTGTTTCATTTCAATTTAAAAAATCAAGAGAAGATGATACTCCACATGGAGATGTAAGATATGGATTTAAAGCACAAGACATTATGGCTTTAGAGGGAGATAACCCTGTAATTATTGATAACGAAAATGACGAAGCATTAAAATACAAAGGTGAACATTTAGTACCAGTATTAGTCAATGCTATTAAAGAGTTGAAAAAAGAAATAGATTTGTTAAAAGAAGACAATAAAAAGAAATAATTATGAATACATATATCGTTGAAGGTGGCATTGGAAAATGCGTTGCCTTCTCAGCACTGTTACCAGAGTTGAGAAAAAAATCAGAGGTGCAAATATATACTCCGTATATAGATTGCTTTGCAAATAACCCAAATGTAAAGATGGCTTTTGAATCTACACT
>Ga0208767_1003418_pt1 | contig 11559 bp, 8 predicted proteins | sample VirMetDEL_Mar_21_FD_184514 | JGI IMG/M metagenome (GOLD analysis project Ga0208767, IMG submission 184514) | Aqueous microbial communities from the Delaware River and Bay under freshwater to marine salinity gradient to study organic matter... | ecosystem: Environmental > Aquatic > Marine >... | reverse complement strand
GATATTGCTTCAGGAAAAGTAGGTTTACCCCCAACAGCAAAAGCCGAGGCAATTTTAATTGATGAGCCTTCTCCAGAAACAACATTAAAAGCTGATGAGTCAATGTTTGTTCAAAAACCTGCTCCTGTTGAAGCTGATGTTATTAGTGAAGAAAGAGCAAGAGAAGTAGCAGAAGCTGCTCCAGCAACAATTGTTAGTGCTCCAGAAAAAATAACTGCCTCAACTATAGCTGCTGAAGATATTGTTAAAGTTCCAGAAGAAGCTATTGTTAAAGCTGCAAAAGGAGAAGTTTCTCCAGAAGTTTCACAAACATTAGCTGATGCTGCAGGAATTGCTGAGGTTCAGCCTATTGAAGCAGCTAAAGTAGAAGTTATTCCCGGAGCTTTAACAGAAAGAGTTGTTGGTGTTATTAGTCCAGAAGCAAAAGCTCAAGCTGCTACAGTAGCTGGTACAACATTAGCAAAAGTTACAAGAGCTAAAAAACAATTAAAAAATGCCGGTTTAAGCGATGAAGCTATTGCAGAGCTTGGTAATGACCCAGAAGCTTTAGAAGATAGATTAATGGATTTAACTGAAGCTGAACGAGGAATTATTGAAGGTTTACCAGAAGAAGCTTTAGTATCAACACAATTAGATAATTTATTAAATGGCATTGAAGATGGTAAAATTCCGTCTTGGGCTGCTCCTGCTGTTGCTTCTGTTGAACAAATGTTAGCTCAACGTGGTATGTCTGCATCTACGGTAGGTAGAGATGCATTAGTAAATACTATTATTGGAGCTTCTATTCCTTTAGCACAAGCTAATGCACAAGCAATTCAACAAAGCGTAGGACAACAGAAAGCTATTGAAGCTCAAGCTGAATTAACTAATGCTCAGTTTAGACAACAAACAGCAACAGATAACGCTAATAAAGTTTTTCAAATGGACATGGCTCAGTTTACTTCTGACCAACAAATTGCGTTATCTAATAGTAAATTTTTACAAACTGTTTCATTAACTAATACTAGCAATGAGCAACAAGCAACTTTACAAGAAGCTTCCTTAATGGCTCAAAGAAACTTAGCAGAAGCTGACCAAAATACAAAACTTGGCATTACTAATGCTCAAGCTTTTTTACAAATGGACATGACCAATTTAAGCAACGAACAACAATCTTATGTTCTTAAAGCTCAAATGGAACAGCAAAGAATGTTAAGTAATCAAGGAGCTGTTAATGCAGCCTTGCAATTTAACGCCACAAGTGAAAATCAAACCAATCAATTTATGGCTCAGTTAGCTACAAATGTTGAGTTAAATAATGCTCAACGAGCTGATGCTATGAATCAATTTAATGTGACTCAAAAAAATCAAGCTTTTGCTCAAGAGTATCAATCTCAAGCTGAAGCAGAAAAATTTAATGCTCAACTTGCTGCTCAAACAGACCAATTCAATGCTCAACAAGAATTTGCTAGACAACAATTTAATGCTCAAAATAGTTTAGTTATTGAGCAATCAAATGTACAATGGCGTAGAGATATTACTAAAGCTGATACAGCTATTCAAAATCAAATTAATATGCAAAATGCACAAAATAATTTTGCAATGTCTCAGGCAGCTCAAGCACAACTTTGGCAAGAACTTAGAGACGAGTTTGATTATATATTTAAAGCATCAGAAAATTCAGAAAATAGAAAAACAAATATAGCAGTAGCCGGGCTTCAAGGTGGAGAAGGTGCTGCACATAAACGAGCAGGATGGATGGCAAATCTTGAAAAATTAATTGCAATGGGATAAACTATGATTAAAAAATTCTTTAAAAAAACATTTGGGGCATTAAAAAAAGTTTTTAAGCCTATTGGAAAAGCTTTAAAAAGAGGGCTTAAAGGCGTAGGAAAATTTTTTGGTAAGCTTGGTCCAGTAGGAACATTAGCTTTAAGTTTAATGTTACCGGGTATGGGCTCTGTGTTTAGCTCCTTGGGAGCATGGGCAGGAGTTGGAGCAGGAGCAACAGCTCCGTTTGCTGGAACAGTCTTTGGACCTCTTGGAAAAGTTATTCAAGGTGTAGCTAGAGTTGGTAGTAAAATGGGTAAAGTTTATAATACTGTTAGTAGTTATGTAGGCGATACTATTAATACAATTACTGGTGGAGCTACAGGAAAATTTTCTAATTGGGTAAGTTCTAAACTTGACAACACAAGAAGAATGTTTGGTTTAGAAACAAGTATGGATGCTAAAGGCTTTGAAACTGCTATTAACGATAATGCTAAAGCTGTTCAAAATTTAACAGACGTAAACGCAGCTTACACTCCTCCAAAAATTTCTGAACCAATTCCTTCCGTCTCTGTTGATAGTATGCCGGGAGCTGAAACATCTATAAAATCAAGTAAGCTATCTGACAAAGAATTATTTGCTCAAGCAGAACAAAAGTCTTTATTAGCTGAACCAGTTACTCCTACTACAAAAACTAATTTAGAAATGAATCCGGGAAGAGAAACAGTAGAAGTTCCTGTTGGTTTTGAAACAACTTCAAATGAAACTTTAAAACCTTTTGCTAACAACAAAAATCCTTTTAAAGAATATCAGTTACAAACTAAAACTGTTTTTAAAGATGAATTAACACCTGATTTACTAGACAAAATTAATACTGATGATGTTAATTATTTTGCAAAATTTGAAAATAATAAAGTAACTAATACAGCTAATTTTGTAGAAACAAATTATGGTAAAAAAGTAGAAGGTGTTTGGACTCCTAATCAAGAATATAATGAGTTAATTAAAAATCCAAAAAAACTAGAAGGTCAAGTTCTTCGTCAAGATATAGGAAGTATAGCTAAACCTGCAACTGTGGTTGGCTCTATGTTAGCTCCTGAAGCTGAAGTAACTGGAGGAGGTACAGTACAAGTAGCTCCATTACCAACTGATACAGATGTTAAAGATTACACTGATTCTGTCGGAAGTGCATACAAAGGTTTAGGCTACAAAGGACCAAATACATTAGAAGGTTATGCTATGCAGGGTGCATATGGAAATACTCCATTTAACTTTTTAAGTAATTATAGTCAAAGAATTTTACAACCTACGATGACTACAGCAATGCCAACTATTGTTTAATATAAATTATGAATAAAATATCACAAGAAGAATTACAAGCAGTTAATGGTTTTAGAGGACCTATACCCGGTCAATCTTTAACTAATTCACCAGACCAAAAATATCCTTGGGAAAGACCTCCAGAGTATACTAATGTTACATCAGCTCAAGTATTTTTATTATCACATTTAACAGAAAAAGAAATGTTTTTAAATGTTACAGATGCAGTGGCTGACGGAGTACCTATTGATATTATTACACGAACTATTTTATTTGATGGATATGCAAATGGAAAGTGGGATGTTGATTTATTAATGTTATTAGTTGAGCCTTTAGCAATTATTGTTATGGCTCTTGCAGAACGTGTAGGATTAGATTATGTTTTATATGATGGTGACCAAGATGAACATGATGAAGACGATTCTGACTTACAGCGTGAAAGTTTTGTAAAAATGAAAGAGATAGAAAGTAATTTAAAAAAATCTATCACAAGTAAAACAATGAGTAAAAATTCTCAAGCTTTAGCTTCACAAGTTCAAAAAGGGTTAGAAGCTATTCCAACTCCTTTAGTTGAAGCAGCACAAGAAAACATAAAAGAAAAATCTTTATTGGAGAAATCAGATGGCTAATCCGTATACACAAGATATTACACCAACAGTTAAAGCAATACAAAAATCTAGAGAGCCTAGTTATGCTGACCAAGTAACAAGTTTATTTGCGACATATTTACAAAAAGATAAAGAAAAATTAGATGAGAATATTAAAACTTTAAGTACAGATTTTGTTGCAGAAAAACAAACCCTTGCGAAAAGATTAGGATACTATCAAGAAGCTTTACAACTAAAAGATACTATTGACAAAGATTATGGTGGTAATATTTATAATTATGCATTAAATGAAACTAGAAAACAATATGAAAATAGAGTTGCTAGTCAATATGGTGTTCAAGGAAAAGAAGGCTGGAGAATTTTTGATGATAATACAGAAACAACATCAAAAGAATATTTAGAACCAGCTGCTCGAGATTATGAAAAACGATTACAAACTCTTTTTGATACAGCAGGTAAAATTGATATAAACGTTGACTCTGCAAGTACTTATACAGATGATATGTTTACTAATGCAATTAATACATTGCCTTCAAGAGAACGTTCAACAAGTTGGGGAATTTTAGGAGATTTAATTTCTGGTAAAGGTTTAAATACTACTAAAGATTATGGAACAACCCGACAAGATATTTTAGATAGAGTTTTTTCTGATATTCCAAATAAAGAATTAGGAGAGTTAGGTGAACAGTTTAAAAATTTATATGCTGCTGACCCTAAATATGCTCAAATATTTGAAAAAGAAATAGCCCCAAATATTAAAGTAGGCACAAGTGTTAAAGATTTTTCTAATGAAAGAGTAATTGAAATAGAAGGATTAAAAACTAGAGTACTAGAGCAATATTCTACTTATATTGATAAACAAGGAAAAACACAAAAAACAAGTACTACTACTACAGTTTTAAGTGAAGATGAAGTACCGTTAACAACAGAGCAAGTTGTTTCTTTAAATCAAGAATTATCAGATAAAGGAAGTAAAACATATCGAGAACTTAAAGAAGCTGGTAAAAAATCTCACGAAATCTTAGAAGCTTTAAATCAAGATTTGGATAATTTTAAAAATCCAACAATTAAAGGAATTGAAGCTATGTATACAAATCCTCAAAACACAAAAGTTTTAACAGGTTTATATAACTCGTGGCAAGTTCAAAATGGTTTTGCAACGTTAGAAGAAGTAGGATTTGGCGGTAAAACCACAGTAATTCCTGTTGAGGGAGCATCAGACAAAGAAGGATATTTAACTTATGAAGAATGGAAGCGTAAAGAAATGAATTCTGCTAAATCTTTAATAATGAATATACCAGAAGATGACGATGCATTGGCTAAAAATTCTATTCCTGTAGAAAATGAACAAGGTATTATAGAAGCATATAATCTTGGAAGCACTAGTTTTGAAAGCCCATTATTTGTTCAATCTATGATAGGAAAAAATGAGGCTATTCAATCTCCAAAAGATAATAGAACTGTTAGTTTAAATGTATACGCTTTAGAATCTTTAGGTTTAGATAAAACTAAATTTGTTCAAGAATTAGAAAATGAATTTAATGATAAAGATTACTCAAGAGTTTCGTCAGGTGGAATTTATTTTGATAAAGCAAATCCATTAATTATTCAAGCTGAAGAACTTCCGGCTGTAGGAATTACAGAAATTTCTGAGCCTATTGAACTTGGTTATAATATTAAAGACCACAAGTTTGTTATGAGATATGCTAATAGAAATGTTGTAGAGTTTAGTCCTTTATCAGGTAAATATAGTTTAGAAAATCCAGACTTAATTGTAAACGAAATGGATTTAGATAGCTTAACTGATGGTCAATTATTAAATCTTTATCGAAATACAGGTAAGGGTAATATGTTTGAAAAACTAAATATGCCTAAAGACATTGATATTAAAGATGGTAAATTATTTACAGGCATGTTCCCCGGACCAGACGTGTTTGATTTGTTTTCAAAACCTAAAATAGTTACTTCTTTTAGAAATAGAATAGAAAATACATTAAAAGAAAGACTACCTGAAAATGTAAATGTAGACGGATATCTTAAATTTTCTCCACCTGAAAGAGAAGAAGAAATTCCTGAGGGCTGGTGGACAAATTATCAAGTCAACAATGTCAAAGGAACTGGAGAAACATTTGGAGCTACACAAAGAGGTGGGAAATATAATGAACCAAAAGAAAATAATTCTTTATTAAGTCCTACAGACTCAAAAAAAAAAGTAACGAATAGTTTAACTTTTGCAGAAAGTTCTAATAATCCTGATGCATTATGGAAACAATCTCAAAGAAATACTTTTAAAGACTTTACTCCTACTGAAAGTACACTAGAAGAAGTTTTAGAATTTACAAAGTTTGATGGAGAATATGCTGATTGGTCAAGAGCACAAAGTAAAAAGAAAACTACGCATACACCTGTTGGAAAGTATCAATTTGTAGGAGCTACATTAAGAGATATTAAAAATCGAGGTGGTTTTGATGACTTAAATATTGATAATAATACTATCTTTACAGAAGAAGTCCAAGACAAATTATTTGAATGGTATATTAAAGATACTATTAAAGCTGTTGGAAAAGATGCATCCCAAGAACAAAAAAGAAACAAAATTAGAAAACGTTTTGAAGGAGCAACTACTAAAAACGTTTCTAATGAAGAATTAGATTTAATGATAGAACAAATCTTAACTGATACTTATTCTACATAAAGGAAATATTAAATGCCTATAGATATTACAAAAATTCCAGAAGAATTTAAAACTTCTACAGAAGCTACTACTTCTAAAGCTTTTAATTCAAATTATATTTCTCAAGAAGAAGCATTAAAATATGCAGCAGCTCGTGGAGCTGATGATTCTATTCGTGGTATTCAACAAATATACGGTAAAATAACTAACAATGAAGAGTTGTTAGAAAAGTTAAAAGAAAAAGACGAAAAACTTAAAACAATTTTTGACAACCAAGAGTACGGTGGAAAAGCCCTAGCTGCTTACATGGGCACAACCATGTTTTTAGACCCTGTAAGTTGGGTTCCTATTTTAGGCTGGGGTAAAAAAGCCAAGCAAATGCAAAAAGGCGTAGATTATGGAATGTCTTTAGGACAAGGTGTTAGAAAAGGAGCTTTGGGTGGAGCTGGAGTAGGTTTAGTAGGCTATTATGGCGAAGATGACATGACAAGAGGCGAAGGCGTTTTAGCTGGAGCAGCTTTTGGAGGAACGTTAGCATACGGAGCTTCTAAGTTTGCAAACAGAATGCGTAAAGCTTCTGGTAAAAAACCTTTGATTCCTTCTAGTGAACAACGCCAACAAATGGCAGGTGAAGATTTAGTCGAACAAGCAAAAGAAGGAAAACTTTTAAGTCCAGATGAAATGAAAGCAGCCCAACAACAAGCCATTGATTCTCTAATGGATGAAAACCCAAGCTATTTATCTAAATCTGTTAGTGGTTTAAATATCAGAAAAAATTATGAAGATATTGTAGGTACAAAAGTTTGGGATATGATGGTACAAAACTGGGGAGCTGGACTAGCAGGAATGGCAGCAGCCTCTGGTGGTTACAGTGCTCTTGACGACCCTGAAGCTTCAGAACTACAAAAGTTTGGAGCAGCTATTGCTTTTGGTTTAGCTACAGCAGGTGGTGTTAAAGGTTTAAAAAGAATACCAGTAAAAGAAGGAACATTAGGTGAATTAATTTCTAAAGGTTTTGTTGATAATTATGGTTTAAGCGATGATTATGTTAAATTAAAAAAAGGAACTCTTGCAGAAGTTAATACTATACGTTCTCAATTTTTAGATATTGTTAAAGCAACTGATGCTGGTTTAACTGAAGACGAGCAAAAAGTATTTTATGCAATGCTTCATGGTATTATGGATGATGTTCCAGAGTTAAAAGGATTAAAAGAATCTACAAGAAAAATTATTTTGGAAACAGGACAAGAGCTTGTAGACATTGGTTTGCTTGATGCAAAAGTATTTAGAAAAAATGCTGAAACATATTTACATAGAAGTTACGATTCTAAAATGTTAGCTGATGCAACAAATCCTCAAGCTATTAGAGCAGCTAGAGATTTTAAAATTATTGGAGATGAATTAAAACCTAGAGGTAAAGTAGAAAAAACTACTCTCAATGCTTTTAATAATCCAGATTCTAACTGGAGAAAAGAAGGCTGGGAAATTATTAATGACTCTGACCCTAAAAAAATTACTGTTAGAAGAGATTATACAAAGCAAGAAAGAGAGCTAATGGGTGAAATTGAAAACGCTTCTTTTGCGATTGCTGAAACTGGGCGTTTAATGACAAATGATTTAGCAGCTTACAAACTTTTTAGCAATATAGCTGATAGTGAGTTTGCATTAGATTCCATATCGTTTGGAAGAAAAGTAGCTGATGGAGAAATTGTAGAAGATGCTTGGGTTAAAGTTCCCAACGCTACTAAATACGAAGGTAAGTCTCATACAGTTTATGCTTATGGAAAATTAGCTGACCAATATGTTCCCAAAGAAGTATATGATGATTTATCTAAATTAATACCAAGTACTAAAGATGATTTTAGTAAACTATTAGGGCAAAAATATTTAGGTTTAATGAGGCTTTGGAAAAAATCTAAAACTGCATGGAACCCAACTGTTCACGTTAATAATACAATGTCAAATGTTATGATGTTTGATAATGCTAATGGTCAATATCGTTTTATTAGCAGAGGAATGAAAGAACTTAAAGATGGTTTAGATGGTAGAACAGATGCAACGCTATATAGAATGGCAAGAGAAGATGGTATTTTTGATGTAGATATTCTTACACGGGAATTAAACTCTGAAACTTCTACAGCTTTAGAAAAAGCTTTAAATGAATTTAAACAAGAAGGTCGAGATGAACTACAAAACTCTATAAACTATAGTAAAAAATTAATTACTGGCTCAAAACAAATATACAATAAAACATTTGGTAAAATGGAAGAGTGGTATCAAGCTGAAGACCAAGTATTCCGAATGGCTTTGTACATGGATAGACTAAATAAAGGAATGAGTAGAGCTGATGCAGCTGCCGATGCTAAAAAATGGTTTATTGATTATGATATTAATGCACCAGCTGTTAATTTTTTAAAGAATTCAGCTACACCTTTTATTAGTTATACGTATAGAGTTGTTCCATTGTTAGCAGAAACAGCAGCAAAGAGACCTTGGAAGTTTGCTAAGTGGGCATCGTTAGGATATACTCTTAATGAGCTTGGTAAAGCTTACGGAGTAGGAGATGAAGAAGCAGAAAGAGCTTTGATGCCTGAAAGATTTAAAGAATCTATGTTTGGTGTTCCGGGATTTCCAGCAACAACAATTAAAACTCCGTTCCAAGCTGGTAGAAGTGAAGAAGGAAAAGAAATTCCATTATATATAGATACTACAAGATTTATTCCCGGTGGTGATATTTTTCAAATGGGAGAAAAAGGTATTCCATTGCCTATACCCGTTCCTTTTTCTGAATCTATTACCGGAAAAACAAAATTTTTAAGAGCACCTTCGGCTATTCAACCAAACTTTGGTATTGCTGGAGAAATTTTAGCACCTATGATGTTTGGGGTAGACCCTTTTACTCAAGAAAAAATTAAAGGTCTTGGACTAGGTAACGATGAGGTTGTTAAAATGCAGCATGTTTTAAGTAGACTTAATCCAAATATCCCAGCACCTTATATCCTACCTGAAAAGTATGAATCTTTTAGTTCTAAAAAAATTAGAGAAGCTTTTGAGGCTCAATCTGTTCAAGGTAGAAAAAAATATGGTACAGACTTTACACCATTTGAAGCTATCATGAGTTCGTTTGGTTTTAAATTACAGCCAATTCAAGTTTCAAAATTATTACAAATTGAAGATGCTAAATTTAGAAGCCAATATAGTGAAGCTCGTTCTCAATATTTTAAATTAATGCAAAAATATAAAGAAAGTCCTACACCAGAAAACAAAGAAAGGACTCAAGAAAAAATTGATATTCTATATAAAGATATGGAAAATCTTGCAAGGATTTATAAAGCTAAACGAGCACAAGCTAAATCTAGAGACGGTAAAAAACTAGGTGGCATAGCAATTGATAAAAGTAAACCTGTAACAGATGTAACAGAGTTTCCTTCTGAAAGAATAAACCCTTATACAAACGAACCTTACCTTGAAAGAGAACAATTTGCTCTTGGTGGTAGCGTTGATGAGTTTGTTCCACTGTCAGCACAAGTTGAAGAACTTGCTAGTATGGAATTATCTGAACAAGGAGCTGTATTATCTGCTGGTGTAATGCCTATGGAAACTCTTGAACGAAAAGAAAAATAATGTATAAGTACTTTAAAGACTCAGAGTTATCTTGTAAACACACAGGCGAGAATGGCATGGATGTTGCATTTATGAAAGTAATTGAAGACATCCGAGAAGAATGTGGCTTTCCTTTTAGAGTTAGTAGTGCGTATCGACACCCTACTCATCCTATAGAAGCTCGTAAATCTACACCGGGTGCTCATGCTTCAGGTAAAGCTATTGACATACTTGTAAGCATGGAACAAGCTTATAAATTAGTAGAAGTAGCATATAAACATGGAATCATTGGAATTGGAATTGCACAAAAAGGTCCTATTGGTAATCGTTTTATTCATTTGGATATGGATGAATCTCGTTCCAGACCCCGGATTTGGTCGTACTAATTATGCTCTTATACACAGAGAAACAATTAGACAAAGCTTATAGGATAGACTGTAAAGCTAGAGCAAGTATAAATCAACCTTGGATACTACGAGAAGAATTTAGACCTATGTATGAAGGATTATTAGAAGCTTACATGTTAGCTCATAATGACGGTAACATTTTTTCTACAGACATACCTGAATATTTAATAGAGTCTGTAAACGACTTACTGGAATCAACTTTAACATTGGAGTAATTATGAAACTTAAAAATATATTAGGAAGCCTTGCCCCTACTTTAGGTGCTGCACTTGGTGGTCCTTTGGGTGGACAAGCTGGTCAGCTACTTAGTTCTGTATTAGGTGTAGCAAACAACCCTAAAACTCTTGAACAAGCTATGCAAAATATTACAGCCGAACAAATGGTTGATTTAAAAATAGCTGAAAAAGAATTTGAAACTCGTATGGCTGAGCTTAATGTAGATGTATTTGCTTTAGAAACTGAAGACAGACAAGATGCTAGGAGTAAGTTTTCTAAAGACTGGACACCTAGAATTTTAGGTGTCATGACTATTATGGGATTCTTTGGTTACATTGGTATGATAACTTTATTTCCTGTAGACGATGCTAGTGACGATGTTGTCATGTTAATCATTGGTAGTTTAACTGGTATAGCATCAGCAGTTATTAGCTTTTACTTTGGAAGCTCTAATAAAAAAGATAAACCTTAACTCATTAATCTTGAATTCAAATGAGCTTCAATCTCATTGTGAATTTTATCTAACTTAGCTGTAGCTTCTCTCAAAACAATTGATAACGTATTGAATTCTTCTTTACTTAAATAATCTTTTAAGGCTGTAATGTCTGTGCTAGTTCTTTCGGTGACTAGCTTACCTGTTTTATCATAAAATAAATCATACCCTAAAAGTTTTGCTTCTGTGCGTTTAGTTCTGCTCATCACCAATCCTTGCAAAACTTATTTTATCTTGCCTACCACGTAGTCCTGCTTTCATATAAGAAGTAGCACGACCTTCAAAGAAGTTCTGATGTTCAACACCCATCACTTCATCCAACCAACCTAGAGGATTCTCACGTTGGTCATAGTTTGTTTTAAGACCAAGCTGTAGTAATCTTCTATCAGCTATGTATCTATTGTAAGCATACATATCTTTCTTGGTAAGACCTTCAAGGTCTCCCATATCAAACACTAGGTCTAAGAACTTATCTTCTAGTGTTACCAT
>Ga0208767_1003415_pt1 | contig 11561 bp, 15 predicted proteins | sample VirMetDEL_Mar_21_FD_184514 | JGI IMG/M metagenome (GOLD analysis project Ga0208767, IMG submission 184514) | Aqueous microbial communities from the Delaware River and Bay under freshwater to marine salinity gradient to study organic matter... | ecosystem: Environmental > Aquatic > Marine >... | reverse complement strand
TGTAACAGGTGCTCAACCAGCTACTATAGAACAGTATAATAGATTTACTATTACTTTTGATTCAAATTCAACGTCAACAGCAACAGGTGGTGGTTTACAGTGTACAGTTGGCCCAGTAAATGATAGAAGTTAATTATGATTAATAAAATTTGGAATTGGATAAAACAAGCTATTACACCTCATAGACAAAAAGATGAGCATCTTGAACTTTATGAAGATGTACCAGAACCAAGTATTAAAGTAGAAAAAATAAACAAAAAATATAAAAAGGATGTTGAATAATGGCTGGATTTACATATGCAACATTAACCACAGCAATTCAAAATTACACTGAAACAGATACAAATGTTTTAACAGCTACTATCACGGATCAGTTTATTGAAAATTCAGAACTTAAAATTTTAAGAGATATACCACTTGATGCATATAAAAAACAAAAAATTGGTAATTTAATTACAGGACAAAATACAGTTAATGTACCAGCTCAAACTTTATTTGTAAAAGGTGTGCAAGTTTACGATTCAACTTCAGCTTCTACTGGTGCAAATACTTGGTTAGAGAAAAAAGATGAAACATATTTACAAGAATTTGAACCATCAACAGAATCATCAGCTAGAGCTAAACCAAAATATTATGCTATGTTTGGTGGAGCAACAGGTGTAACAGATACGACTTCAGGAAGATTATTTTTATCTCCTGCACCAGATACTACTTATGTATTTAAAATAAGTTATGAAGCTATTCCAACTGGATTATCTGGATCAAACACTACAACTTATGTAAGTCAATACTTTGGAAATGGATTATTATATGCTTGTTTAGTAGAGGCATTTTCTTATTTAAAAGGTCCGATAGATATGTTGACACTATATGAAAATAAGTATAAACAAGAGGTACAGAAGTTTGCTGCAGAGCAACTTGGTAGACGTAAAAGAGACGATTATACTGACGGTACTGTTCGTATAAAAATTCCTTCTCCGTCACCGTAACAGGAGATAAATTATGGCAATAACATCGGCAATATGTAACAGTTTTAAGACAGAAATTTTAAAAGGGGTGCACAATTTTACAGCATCTTCTGGAAATACTTTTAATTTAGCTTTATACACAAGTAGTGCTACTTTAAATAAATCAACAACAGTTTATATAACATCAAATGAAGTAGCTAACGGAAATGGTTATACTACTAAAGGAAACGCACTAACGAGTGTAACTCCTACTTTATCTACAGACACTGCTGTTTGTGATTTTGCGGACACATCTTTTACATCTGCTTCATTCACGGCTAGAGGTTGTTTAATTTTTAATGACTCAGTTACAGATGATCCAGCAGTTTGCGCAATTGATTTTGGTGCAGATAAAACTGTAACAAGTGGAACTTTCACAATTCAATTTCCAACAGCTGACGCATCTAACGCAATAATCCGTATAGCATAAGGAGGAACTCCTTATGGCCAATTCTTGGAATGAATCAGGCACAACCTGGGGAACCGATCGTTGGGGAACCACCGATGCAATTACATTAGGTTGGGGTGGACAATCTTGGAACGATGGCCAATGGGGAAATCTTTCTGATGTCACTTTAACACTTACAGGTATTTCTTTAACATCAAATGTTGGAACAGTAGACGCTTTTCCTGAACAAGGATGGGGAGGAAGAACTTGGAACGCTGGTGAATGGGGAGAAGTAACTGATAACTCAGTTGAATTAACAGGTTTTTCTTTATCAGCTAATGTTGGAACATTAGAAGCTTACAATGAAGTTGGTTGGGGAAGAGAAAGTTGGGGAGAAGAAGCTTGGGGACAAGCTAATGACTTTGCAATAATTTTAGAAGGTTTATCTTCAACATCTTCTGTTGGATCAATAAGTCCTGCAGATGTAATAGGTTTAACAGGATTAGAAATAACAAGTTCTACCGGTGACCCACTTATTATAGGTGATGTTGAATTTAGTTTAACAGGTCAATCAGCAACTTCTTCACAAGGATCATTATCTCCTGCAGATGTAATGGGTTTAACTGGACTAAGCTCTACGTCCTCTACAGGCACATTAAACCCTGCGGATGTAATGGGTCTAACCGGTCAATCAGCTACAACAAATACTGGTAGTCCAGAAATAACTACAAACCCTGTTATTGACTTAGTAGGTCAATCTATAACTTCTTCTACAGGAACATTAAATCCTGCAGATGTAATCGGTCTAACTGGATTATCTTCGACTTCTAATGTAGGTTCGGTATCAAATATAATTGATGTAACACCAATAATTAATGGTCAACAAGCAACAAGTAATGTTGCTTTATTTGGTACTGCTTCAGGTTTTGGAATTCAAGCATATTCTAATGTTGACACAGGATCAAATACATCGTATACAAATGTTGCAACGGGATCAAATACAAGTTATACTGACGCTGCATAACAGGAGATAAAATATGGCATCAACATACACACCTTTAGGGGTCGAACTTCAAGCCACTGGCGAAAACGCTGGTACGTGGGGAACAAAAACAAATTCAAATTTAAGTTTATTCGAACAATTAACAGGTGGATTTAATTCTCAAGTTGTAACGGATTCAGGAACGCCGACAGCTTTAACAGTTGCCGATGGCGCACTAACTGGAACAGCTCAACATAGAATGATTGAATTTACTGGAACTATTGGTGGAGCTAGAGTTGTAACGATTCCAAATGATGTACAAACTTTTTATTATTTAAGAAATTCAACTTCTGGTGCCTACACAGTTCAATTTAAATATGCAACTGGTTCAGGAGATACATTTACTTTTTCAGCAACTAATAAAGGTGATGCTCTTGTATTTGCGACAGCAAACGATGGTACTAATCCAGACATATACACTTTACCTGCTGGAACAGGAGATGTAACTCTTACTGGAACACAGACTTTAACAAACAAAACTTTAACCGCTCCTAAAATAGGTACTTCTATTTTAGATACAAACGGTAATGAATTATTATTATTAACAGCTACAGGTTCAGCAGTTAACGAACTTACATTAGCTAACGCTGCTTCAGGAAATGCGCCTAGTATTACAGCTTCTGGAGAAACTAACGTAAGCATTAACCTTGTTCCAAAAGGAACGGGTCAAATACAAGCAAATGGTCAAGGTTTAGCAACAACAGGAAAAGCTATTGCAATGGCATTAGTTTTCGGATAAAAGAATAACACTTAGGAGAAAATAAATTATGTCAGCACCAAATCTAGTAAACGTATCAACGATAACAGCTAAGTCGCTTCAAGCAGCTTTAGGTACAACTTTAACAACTGAAATTCTTGCAAACGCAGGATCATCTGGAAAAGTTTTTAAAGTTAACAACATTATTATTGCAAACATTGACGGCTCATCATCAGTAGATATTTCAATTTTTATAACTAAATCAGGTGGATCACCTGTAGCAATTGCAAGTACAGTTTCTGTACCAGCAGATTCTACATTGATTGCGTTTGATAAAAATTCTACTATCTATCTTGAAGAAGGTGATAATATTGAAGCTGGCGCAAGTGCTGCTTCAGATGCTACTATAACTATCAATTACGAAGAGTTAAGTTAATAGGAGACTATTGAATGGCAAGTTATGCTAAAATAGATCCCACTAATATCGTTATCGGAGTTCACGTTGTGAGCGATGCCGATGAAGGTGGCTCAGAAGAAAAAGGAATTGAATTTTTAACCAGTGTTCATGGAGATATCTCTCCTAATTTTTGGAAAAAAACTTCAGTCAATACAGTTCGAGGAATTCACCTACACGGTGGAACTCCTTTTAGAAAAAATCATGCAGGAATAGGTTTTACTTGGGATGAATCTAGAGATGCTTTTATTCCCCCACGACCTATGAAATCTAATCAAGCTATAACCCATAATTCTTGGGTGTTTAATGAAGAGCAATGTGCTTATGTTGCACCTATACCATGGCCAAGTGAAAGTCATCCAGATCAAAAAGATGATCAGGGTGTTGTAATATCACGTCAAACGGATCTTGATGGTGTGGAAATGATTCATTCATGGGATGAACATAAACTAAGATTTGTTGGTCGTAAAAACTTGGTCCCTCATCCACCTTATGATCAACAGACTTTATATGCATGGGATCCTGATAATGGAACATGGTCAGATAGCGGGTTTACATTTGCACAATTTATAGATATGAATTACACAGGAGATTAATTATGGCATCAGATACAACTAATAACAGATTAAACGGCGGAGTTATAGGAGCACCAGTTGAAAACACTGGTACCACTCCAGCAAACACACAAGTTTTTACTTCCGATGGTACTTGGTCACAACCAGATGCTGGTGGTGCTACATCTGTAGATGTTGTAGTATGCGCAGGTGGTGGCGGTGGTATGGGTGATAGTGGCTCCGGTGGTGGAGCCGGTGGTTTTCGATCAGCTACAGGAATTCCTGTATCAGGACCAGTTGCTGTAACAGTCGGTCAAGGTGGCAGTGGTGGAACAAATAGTGGAGGCTCAGTTGGAAGCAATTCAGTTTTTGCTACAACCTTCTCACCTTCTGAATCAACATTTGTAGGAACAGGTGGCGGTAAAGGAGGAAGAGCTGCAACTGACGGAGGAGGCCAAGGGGGATCAGGTGGAGGATCATCAGGACCCGTAGGTCAAGGAAACGTACCTCCATTTTCACCTCCTCAAGGAAATCCAGGTGGGCAAACCCCAAATGGTCGAGGTGGCGGTGGCGGAGCTGGTAGCGCAGGATCAGGTGGATCAGCTGGTAGTGGAGCAACAACACCTTTAGCACCCGGTGTAACTTTCGCTGAAGGAGGAGCTGGTGGAGCCAGTGGAGGACAAGGAGTAGCAACCACAGGTCAAGGAGGAGATGGAAACGTACCTCATGGATCTTCTGGAGGATCTGGTGGATCAGGAAGAGTAATTGTAAAAGCTCCTGAAGCACCATTTAGTTTTTATGGATCGGGTATTTGGAACATGCAAGCACTTTATACTTATGTTAAAGCTGACGATTGGTCTTAATTTAACTTTACATTTTTAATACATTTAATATACTGCCTGTCATAAAGGATGATTGGATTAAAAAATTATTATTGGTACTTTAAGGAAGAAATTCCTAAAAATGTTTGTGATGATATTGTAAGGTATGGAAACTCACAAGTATTAAAACAAGGTTTAGTAGGAAACGAAGATAAACCAACTGATGATACTAAAATAAGAAAATCTGAAGTTTGTTTTTTAGATGATCAATGGCTTTATGATCTAATAACACCTTATATTACTATAGCTAATAAAAATGCGGATTGGAACTTTGATTGGGATTGGTCTGCATCTATTCAATTTACAAAATATAAACCCAATGAATTTTATTCTTGGCACGCTGACGATATGCCAACACCTTTTGGCGAAAAATCTCATCCTAATTATAGAGGTAAAATTAGAAAACTGTCAGCAACTATAAATCTTACAGACCCTAATGAATATACTGGTGGTGACTTTGAATTAGACCTTAGAAATAATACAGAGGGTAGACAAATTATTACTTTAGATGAAATAAAACCAAAAGGATCTATAATAGTATTTCCTTCTTTTGTGACTCATCAAGTAAGACCCATACGAACTGGAGAAAGAAACTCATTAGTTATTTGGAATTTAGGACCTCCATGGAAATAATAATTGTATTAGGGGGTGGAAGTGCTGGTTGTATGACGGCCTATACTTTAAAAAAATTATTTCCAGAAAAAAAAATAATAATGTTACAAAGTAAATCAATTGCAACTATAGGTGTAGGAGAAAGTACACTAGGACAGATTAATCAATGGCTTTCTTTAGTTGGGATCGAAGACAAAGATTTTATGAAAGAGTGTAATGCTTCTTATAAATTAAGTATTCGGTTTCAAGATTTTTATAAGAAAGGTGATGGAGGATTTCATTTTCCTTTTGGTAGGCCGGATAAATCTAATACGATAGCAGATTTTAATGATTGGTATTTTAAAAAAATAATGCATCCAGAAACCCCTGTGTCTGATTTTGCTGACTCTTACTACCCAACAATGGCTTTAGTTAATCAAAATAAAATGTTTGATTCAGGAAAAGAAAAAATAAATTTAGGCAGATATAATTTTAAACAAGATACAGGCTATCATTTTGACGCAACATTGTTTGCTCAATGTCTTCAAAAAAAATTTAAAGAAATAAAAGGAACTATTATTGAAGACGATGTGGTCGATGTTAAAACTAATGAAGAAGGAATTGATTATTTACAAACAAGTAAGAATGGAAAATTAAAAGCAGATCTTTTTATAGATTGCACTGGTTTTAAATCTTTATTACTGGGCAAAACTTTAAAAGAACCTTTTATAAGTTACGAAGATATTTTACCCAATAACTCAGCGTGGGCCACAAGAATACAATATAAAGATAAGAAAAAAGAATTAGTTCCTTATACAAACTGCACCGCTATTGAAAATGGTTGGGTATGGAATGTACCGCTGTGGAGTAGAATGGGAACAGGGTATGCTTATTCAGATAAATATATTTCAGATGAAGATGCTCTTACACAATTTAAAAAATATCTTAAAAGAGATGATTTAGATTTTAAACAATTAAAAATGAAAATAGGTATTCATAAAAGATTGTTTGTAAAAAACGTTTGTGCGATAGGGTTAGCTGCAGGGTTTATAGAACCATTAGAAGGTAATGGACTTCTATCTGTTCATGAATTTTTAATAAAATTAGTAAGAGTTTTAAGTAGAGGAAGTGTATCTAATTTTACAAAAGAACAATTTAATTTATCTTGTATAAATTCTTTTAGATACTTTGCAGAATTTGTTGCTATTCATTATGCTCTTTCTGTTAGAACTGACACTCCTTATTGGAAAGCAATTCAAAAAAGAGAATATAATTTAAAATCTTTGTATAAAACTACCGGCAGTATGTTTCAAGATTTAGTTTTTTGGAAATTTTCTAACTTCTCTTATGCTCCCGATGAAGGTGCGTCTTGTATATGCACGGGTATGAATTGGGGAGCTACGGATGAGTTTGCTTTAAAGTATGGTTTACCTTTAAATGATCTTAGGGAAATGTATCCAATTTGGCAACAATCTGTTGTTAACTTAGAAAAAAGAAAACGAAGATGGGGTGATGCAGTAAACGATTGTTTATCCTTGTATGATTTTCTCAATAAAAATATATATCATGAAACAAATAAATAATTTACAAATATGCTTCTTTTAAAATTATTTCCTACTCCTGTTGCTGTCTTTGATTTTAAATCTTTAAGTGAAGAGGAAACATCTACTATAGTTAATACACCTTCTGGTAATACTAAAAATACTTACCTAGAAAATGTTTCTTCTAATGATAAGAATATTTTAAAAAATGAAAAATTAAAAAGACTTAGAGAAGCTATACAAACGTGTATTGATAGATATAAAAATGAAGTTATGAGCTGTGACGAAGAATTATATATGACTAATTCATGGGTTAATTTTTTACCTCCACAACAAAAACATCCCATGCATTATCATTCTAACAGTATTGTTTCAGGAGTTTATTATATTAAAACAGATGAAAAAACGCCTGATCTTGAACTTGAACACCCTAACACAAACTTATGGCGTTTAACTTGGAAAAGAAAAAAGTTTAATCATGAAAATAATTTATCAACTTTTGTTAAAGCAAGAAATAACAGGTTGGTTTTATTTCCTTCTACTGTTTGGCATAGTGTAAATAAAAACTTGTCTTCAGAAACAAGAATTTCAATATCCTTTAATACTTTTTTAAGAGGTAATCTTGATTCTAATGATTATTTAGCGGAGTTGCCATTAAAATGAAACCTTTGGTAATAGATAGTTTAATACCGGAAGTATATCAAAATGAATTAAAGCGAACGTTATCGCATATACCTTTGTATTATACATCAAGTATTGGATATGATGAAAATACTCCCCCTGCCGATGGAATTAAATTTTTAGATAATATAGGTTTTAGTCATTCTTTAGTTATGCAGGGAAAAGAAAATTCTATGGATTGGGAATTGTTTAAACCTATTTTATATTTTTTTGCAGAAAAAACAAATGTTTTTGTTAAACAAGTTTTGCGAGTACGACTAAGACTTACCTTTCAACATCCTGATAGGGAAAAATTTTTATTCAATAAGCCTCATACAGATTTACCTGATCATAATGGACCGTATAAAACTCTGGTGTATTACATAAATGATTCAGATGGGGATACTTTTATTTTTGATAAATTTTTTAATAAAGAAGATTCTAGAAATGTTTTAAAAGATATAGATAAAAAAATTATTTTACAACACACACCTAAGCAGGGAAGTGCGGTTTATTTTGAAGGACATCAATATCACGCTGGCAATACTCCTATTAAATATAAACACAGATATGTTATTAACTTTGATTTTACAATATGAATAATTTTAACACTAATAATTATATGATTATAAAAAAAGCTATCTCTACTGAGATGACTCAATTTATTTATGAGTATATTTGTTTAAGACGAAAGATAGCGACTCATATGTTTGAAAAAAAATTAATCCCTCCTTTTAGTAAACAGTTTGGGCATTGGCAAGATCCCCAAGTTCCTAATACTTATACAGTATATGGGGACACAGTAATGGAAATTTTACTTCTTAAATTAAAACCGATAATGGAAAAAAAAGTAGAGCAAGAGTTAATTGAAATGTATTCTTATTGTAGAATATATAAAAAAGACGATGTCTTAGATCGACATAAAGATAGAATGTCTTGTGAGATATCTACTACATTAAATTTAGGTGGAGACCCTTGGCCAATTTATTTAAGTCCTGATGAAAACGTAGGAATAGCAGAAACTAATGGAGGGGTAAAAGGGATAACTACATCAAGTAATGCAAAAGGTTTAAAGGTAGATTTAGAGCCAGGAGATATGTTAGTTTATAGAGGATGTATTCTTGAACATTGGAGGGAATCTTTTCAAGGCAATAACTGTGCTCAAGTATTTCTTCACTACAATATTAAAAATAAAAACTCAGAAAAAATTAAATATGATAAAAGAGAGTTTATAGGAGTACCTTATACATGAGAACCATAACATCCGTTAATTGCGGTGAGGTATTTCCTTTTATTGTATCAGATAATTGGTACTCTCCCGAAGAGGAAAAATTAATTTGGAAAGAATTAGATTTTTATTATCAGCCAGATAATTTAGAACGAGCTGCTGATTTCTCAGCAAAAAAAGATGGACTTAATCTAAGTAACAGTTGGAGAATATATCCTGACGCTATGTTTACTGAAAAATATAAACACGTTTCTTCAATCATGTCAGCCACGGAAAAGTTTCAAGATAAAAAATTTAAAGATTTTATAAAAAAAGCTATGCCTCACGGTGTTCAATTTTGTCTTGCAAATAAAAATTCTACTATAATCAGTTATTATGATGATGCTCAGGAATATAAAACCCATCATGATGATCCTCAATTTACTGTTCTTATTTGGTTTTTTAAAGAACCTAAAAAATTTACAGGAGGAGATTTTATATTTACACAACCTAATTTAAATGTTAAATGTAAACATAATCGTATGGTATTATTTCCAAGTTATTATTTACATAAGGTTACTCCGGTTCTCCTGGATAAAGAATACAGAAATAAAGGACTAGGGAGATTTACCTTTACTCATTTTTATTGGAGTCATTCTTAATGTATACAAATAAATTTTTATTAGAAAAAATATGTGACTGGTTTATAGATTTATATAAACGAAGTGATAATAAAAAACAGGTCTTTAATAACAAAAAAGTGTTAAGACTTTACGATTTAATTGCAGAAGAAGAAGATGTAAAAAGAACTATTGCTTTTATGGGTAACCATATGGCTAACGACTTTCCCACTAAACGTCTTTACGTTCAAAATATAGAAGTTGTAGAATGGAATGAAGGTCAAAGTATGGATTGGCATAGAGATTATCCTCATTATGAAGGCACTTCTATAATATTTTTAAATGATGATTATGAAGGTGGAGAATTAATAACGGCCAGTGATCCATCTGATACCATGAAACATACAAGAATAATACACTCTCCTGAAAAAGGATCTAATGTTAGTTTTTTAAATACCCTGTATCACAAAGTTAACCCTGTTATTAAAGGAAAGAGATATACTTTAGCTGTTTGGTATGGTCTACTTTAAAAATATGGTATTAAATAATAAAATATAGTATATTCTACCTTTTAATTATATAATAAAAGGCAGGTATGCTACAAAAACTAGGATTTGCACCAGGATTTAATAAACAAATAACTGAAACCACTGCTGAAGGACAATGGGTTGATGGTGATAACGTAAGGTTTAGATATGGTACACCTGAAAAAATTGGTGGTTGGTCACAACTAGGTGAAAGTAAAATGACAGGGGCCGCAAGAGCTTTATTTCATTTAGTTAATATTGAAGGTATAAAATACTCTATTATTGGAACAAATAGAATTTTGTATGCTTACACGGGAGGTGTGTTCTATGACATACACCCTATTAGAGAAACTTTAACTTTAACAAATGCATTTAGCACAACAAATGGTTCAACAACAGTTACAATAACTTATGCAAGTCCTCACGGATTAAATGCAAAAGATATAGTTTTACTAGATAATTTTTCTACTATTACAAATTCAAATTATACTGCGACAGATTTTAATGATAAAAAATTTATGGTAACATCTGCGCCCTCAGCACTTACTATTACAATTACAATGCCTTCAGCTGAAACAGGATCCGGTGCTACAACATCTGGTGGTATTAGATCGCAAGCCTATTACAGTGTTGGTCCTGCAGAACAGTTACCTGGTTTTGGTTGGGGTCTTGCACAATACGGTGGTACAGTTGCTAACGCAAATACTACAACATTAAACGGTGGTATTAATGATTCAACTACAACTATTGTATTAACAAGTGCAGTAAATTTTCCATCATCTGGAACTAACTTTATTCAAATAGGCACAGAAGAAATATCTTACACAGGGATATCAACAAATACTTTAACCGGTGTTACAAGAGGTGTTAGAAATACTACAGCCGCATCTCATAGCAATGGTGCAACAATAACAAATACTTCTGATTTTGTTGCATGGGGAGAAGCTGCATCTGGTGATTTAGTAATTGACCCCGGTCTTTGGAGCATTGATGGTTTTGGTAAAAAAGTAATTGCTTTAATTCATAATGGACAAGTTTTTGAATGGAATTCAAATGCATCTAATGCAACAACAACTAGAGCAACTATTATATCAGGTGCACCAACAGCATCACGGGATATGTTAGTATCAACTCCTGACAGACACTTAGTATTTTTTGGAACAGAATTAACTATTGGGGATCCAACTACTCAAGATGAAATGTTTATTAGATTTTCAGATCAAGAAGATATTAATACCTATCAACCAACAGCAGTTAACACAGCAGGTACACAAAGACTTGCAGATGGATCAAAAATTGTAGGTGCGGTTAGAGGTAGAGATGCAACTTATATTTGGACAGATACATCTTTGTTTACTATGAGATTTATTGGTCAACCCCTTACTTTTGGTT
>Ga0208767_1003413_pt1 | contig 11564 bp, 33 predicted proteins | sample VirMetDEL_Mar_21_FD_184514 | JGI IMG/M metagenome (GOLD analysis project Ga0208767, IMG submission 184514) | Aqueous microbial communities from the Delaware River and Bay under freshwater to marine salinity gradient to study organic matter... | ecosystem: Environmental > Aquatic > Marine >... | reverse complement strand
GAAACTGCTAAAGATGTATTCTCAGCTAGGTATTGGTCTTGCAAGAAATGGTAAGAAAGTTATTAAAATTCATAGTGAAAGCTAGAATGCTATATGCTGATCTAAGGGGACATCATGGTAAACGATGGAACTATGAACCTGGTGATTGGTATATGGGAAGAAAAAACAAACATAAATAGGAGATAACTATGCCAATGGTAAATGGAAAAAAATATCCTTACACTAAAAAAGGTAAGGCTGCAGCTAAGAAAGCTAAGATGAAGAAAAAGAAAAAGATGAAAGGTAAGAAATACTAATGCCTTATTCTAAATACTCTGCAAAGCAAAAGAAACTAGCAAGAGTTGCACCACCAAGAGATAAGATAACTGGTGCTGACTTTAAAGCTATGAAGAAAAAAAAGAAAAAAATGAAAAAGAGAAAATAATGAAAAAAGGTTATCATAAAACTAAAGATGGAAGAACTGTAAAGAAAGGTTTGTACTATTACATGAACAAAAGAAAAAAAGCAGGTACAAGCAGAAAAGGTAAAGGCACAGTTTCTGACAAGGCATTGAAAAAAGCAAAGAAAACTGCTAAGAAAAAATAATTGTTATTAGGTGTAGTTGCTAGTCAACTGGGTATGATGGAGGGGTAATAATATTCGTATGCCAAAATTAAAAAAGAAAACTTGGGTTAAATCAAAAAAGATTATTGTTAATGTGGGTAGTTGTAAATTCTGTAATCAAGAAATGACCAACGAAGATTCATTCGTTCCAATTGGAAAAGTAATAAGAGGTAAGTATCAATATCAAAACGCACATTATGATTGTGTCAAACAAAACCACAATTAATTAAACCCCTAAATGTTTAACCATTTCTTTAACCAGTTTGAACCATTGTTCTTTATACTGATTATCTTTAGTCTTATTATACAAATTAGCTAATTTATCTAGCTCATCATGTCTATTGGACAGACCTTCTAACCTATCATATTGTGGGTTGTATTTTTTTTTATTTTTAGATATTGTTAGGTTCATACCTTTCTTTCATTTAAGGCTAGGGCAGTCTTATTCTTAGACCCCCTAGCCACCCCATTGTTATTGTGTTAATTTAAATACTGACTTCTCAGCATTATCCGATTGATCAGTTATTTGATCAAAAGAATTTGGGTTAGGATATAACTTCTCATTTCTTATTTGATTATTTACACTAATCTCTGGAAGCTTATCCGAATATTGTAGATTGCTTTCATAAGTAGTCGGATTAAATCCTTCAAAGAAATATGTAATAGGTATTTTAAAGAAATGACTAAGCCTAAATACATCAAATGAATTTAATCCATTCTTTCCTTTTTCATATTTTTGAATTTGTTGATGACTGACATCAAGAACTTTAGCTATTCTTGATTGTGTTTTTTTTCTTTCTACTCTTTTATTTCTTAGCTTGATACCCATGTGTTTATCAAACGCTATTTTTTGTTGTGTCTTTATTTTTGATGACATAGATAGCCTTCCTTTCTGTTAACTTTTTCTGTCATTTAAATTATTTACTAAGCTTCGTAAATAACTTTTGCGTCATTATTTTGAGCTTCAACAATTCTTCTAATCAATTGTTTATACTCTATGTAATCCTGATATGTATGGACACACATTCTGTTATCAATAGATGCCATGATTTTGTTATGGCACTTTTGAAGTTTTCCATACAGTCTAGGAATATCATTTGTTAGACTCATGTTCCTCCTTCTTCTTAATTAAAGAATGAATCAGATTTTTATGCGTAATATCTGTGACTACTGCATTATCTGAAGCATCCCTTTGACCTGCTGCCTTCTCAACAGAATCAAATTCCTCCTCAAGAGTTGCTGTAAACTCATAGTGATATATTTTTTTACAACTCATAGTAATTATTGACTTTCAATTTACTATTTTTAGGAAAGGTAATCAAGCTATATTTTCTCATAAACACATCACTTGATTTTACAAGTCCAAGCTTTTCTGCATCCTTCAATAGAATACTAACTCTTTGTTTTGTGACTTTTAAAACATCACCAATCTCAGTTAGCTTTGGATAACATTCATTTTTTTCATAATAATCGCCCATAAATTCAATCATTTTTTTGATTTGTGGACTGAATAATATTTTTGTTTTAGTCACTTTGTTTCTCACTTTCTGCAGAATTGATAAGCATTTCTCTCAATAAATTATTATATCCTGCAATATCTTTATGAGTATCTTCTTTAAATTTAAACTCTTTAGTACCATCATTAATTGTTCTAGTTAATTTAAGAACGATCATTAGCTGTGGTACAATAGTAATTGGAACATCAATTTTCTTTTTATTAACTACTTCTAAAACAGTTTTTATAAAATTAGATATGATGTAAGCATTGTGGCCAAAGTCTCCATATTCTTTTTGTTTACCTTCTAACATTTGCTTAACCATTTTCTCACCAATATCTATCCATTTCACATTATCATCATTCATCTCTTTCTCCTTTTAGTTTTGCTATTATTAATTCTTTCAATTGAATTTCTTCACTTGCAAAATCCAATTGTTTTTTTAAATCGTAATTTTCTTTTTTTAATTTTTCTATAATCAACTCAAGATCACAGCTTCCCCTATCATCTTTTTTTTTAATTTTCATAAGAGCAAGAATGACCCATAATTAATTTGTTATTATAAAAGTACCCAACATCCTTTTTATATTGTGCAATATTATCTAAAGCTTGTAAGCAATCTATATCTTGCATGATTGGAACTTTCTGTACTTCATAAGTTTGAGCATCAATTACTAATATTAAATATAAATAAAAAATAACCTTCATAAAACAGGGTGGCAGTAGTGTTAATTAACTTTTTTGAGGGAGCAAAAAATGATACCACCACCCTATCTATTACAGATTAAGCCTGTTTAGGCTTTCTCTCTTGTAATTTATGAATTACTTTTCCATCATCTTTAGTGTTAATCCACTCAGTAAGATTGATCGTATCTCCTTTTCTCATATCTTTACTAAGTCTGAATGAACCCCAAAACTTTTCAGGATTTTCATTGTCTCTATTTAGATAACCTTCGCCTTCTTTTAATTCAAAAGCCATGTTTAACTCCTTTGTTGTTTGGTTATTTGATTTCTTAATGCGTTGAACTTTGCAAATTGATCAGTCTTGATAAACGCATCCCAACCCATAGACTGATTTATCTTAGATTTAAGATTCTCAATATCTTTTCTTAAACCTGAAGAATTTTTTTTATCACTATTGTTTTCAATTTTATCTAGTGCTGTAGCAATATAAACTTTATCAACTTTATCTTGTTGTTGATTTATTGGTTTAGTAATTGGTTTAGCAATAGGTTTATTGATTGGCATACTTTCAAAATTATTATCCACTTCATCTTCTGAATATACAAAACCATGAATACCAATTAATTTTAAAACAGCTCTATCAATTGCTCTTTTTTCGGCCATCGCATAAGGATAAGCATTAGTATTATTTTTAGGTGTTGCTTCTCCATAAGTTATAACTCTATTACCATCTAATGATGCAGTACATTTAATTGCAACCACACCTTCCTTAGAATTTTTTTCAATCTCATCTAAGCTTTCAATGATGACCCCTTTATTTTGACCTGCGATCTCAATATATTTATGCTTCATGCAAACAGCATTATGTTTATTCCATAAGCAATCATCAGGATTAAACTTTAATTCATTTAAAATATTTTTTACAATTGGATCAACTTTATTAAGATCAACCTTTGTATTTTTATACATCTTCTTTACCTTTCTTTTTTTTATTTGTTTTTTTCACTTGATGTTTAGAAAATAGAAGTTCATCTTTCACTCCTTGTAAATCTAATTTAAGTTGATGAATTTGTTCATCTCTATTTCTTAAATTACTTTCTAAAACTTTTATTTGTTCTCTTTGTCTTCTATTATTTGTTTGAAGTTTAGCTAACTCCATCATTGTTTTATCTGTCATTTTTTTTCTTTCTGCTTTGAGTTATGTAGTCATAAATAAAATATAAATCACCATCATTAACAACTTTATGAAAGTTTGTTTTTAAATAATTCATAACTTTATTTAAAATATATGTATCGTTTCTAACTTGTTTCTTTTTTATATTTTCAATCATACTTCTCCTTATAATTTATTGTAAAAGTCTTCTAATTTTTGCATATCTTCTTCATCATAGTTTTCTAACATAAAGTTAGTTCTATAATTCCTGATCTCAGACCAATCGACACCAATCATACAGGCCAATTTTTTTAAATCCCCACCTGACATTCTCAGCATTTCTTGTCTTTGAATATTGATCTGAATAAATTTTCTAAAAAAATAATTAAGTCCTTCAGGGGATAACTCCCAACAATTTTCTGGTGTAAAAATTTTATATTCACTTTCAGAAACATAAATTAAATAAGGTTTATATTTATTATTAAAGTGCTTAGAATAAACTGCTATTTGTATGCAGTGAGTAAACTGTGGGTTATTAACTTTTTGTGGTTTAGAGTACACCCAATCCCCAATTCTATTATCAGTCTTTCTTGTTTTAGATGTTGTTGGATTTTTTCTGACACTGCCAAACCTATTTTTATGCTCAGTAATAATTTGTAAAGTATCGTTATAACAATCAATATAACCTTCGTTAGCTATATTTAATTTTTGACCCATGTATTGATCATCATACCAATCTGAAAAAGGTTTTTCTATTTGCCAACCTTCCATATTATTATTTGATACTTCTTTGATTGCGTCTAAATGATTTTGAACATAACTTTTTATAAACTTTAAAATAAAATTTGCTTTTATTTTTTTCTTCTCATCTAATTCAAGATGATTAATTAAATTTTTAAAATGACTTTCACAATCTTCTATCTTAGCAGTACCCAATAAAATATTTTGAAACCATTCATGGACAAAAGTACCTGATTTAAAACTGATACTATCTTTTTCTTTTTTGAAATTTAAATATGGAACTAATTGATATTTTAAAAACCAAAGCCAATTGCTAAGTGCAGTTTGTGATGGACTTGTTGTTGCTTTTTGCAAATCCCCACTTGTCCAAGCTGTATCGGTAAACCTTTCCTTCAATATCATTGATTTTATATTTACAAAAGATTTACAAAAATGTCAATACCTCTTGCAAATTATTTTTTTTAATGTATTAAAATAGAAATGAAAGAAAGTATTACATTAGACTGGCCTGAGATATTATCTGGTGCATCAACTGGTATGATTAGAGAGATTGAAACTCTAAGACAAAATATGAAATGGGGTCATGGACAAAATGCTAACACCTATCAGAAATGGGGTCAAACAATTTCAGGTTGTATCTGTGAAATGGCATTAGCAAAAAAGATGGATAGTTATTTCAACCATTCAGTGAATAATTTTTTTGGCAAAGACATCACAATAAATAAAAAACCTGTTCAAGTTAAATCCCAATTGTATTCTAAGTATGAAAAGTTTTTAACGATAAGACAAAAGTATAAACCTGAAGATTATTATTTCTTAGTCATAGATAATATGCCTACCTTTTATTTCTATGGCTACATACAGGCCAAAGATTGTCAAAAATATGGCATTTGGACTAATCAAAACCAACCTGATAGGCCTTATTTTTGGAAGATACCTATTGATAAACTTAAACCTATTAGTAATTTTAAGTATGAATAAAAAACCTAGTTTAGAACCATTCCAAAAAGTAGAGCATAGCCTATTGGATAATGAGGTGCTTACCCCTACTGAAAAGATGCTGTATATCCTTCTGAGAAGGCTCAGGACTGCGATTAGAGGGTGTACCCCTAGTCATGCTTATCTAAAGAGAAAACTTAAAATAAAGGATAAGAGAACGCTTGTAAGGGCTTTGGATAGACTTCAGTTATTTGGCTATATCACATGGAAAAATAGAGGTAAGAATTTAACCAATAAATATTACTTCAGGGATAACAAAGACTTTCAATACATATTGCAAGACAACCTAAGATTGAGAAGGATAATGTCTCAAAAGCAAAAGAATATACACAACCAAAAGTTGAGGGATAACTTTGTGAATAAGAGGGGGATAAAGGTAATTAACAGTTAACATATTATTAACAGGGGGTCTGGCAGGGGTGCTAGTGAAGGTACATTAAATGCTAGATGGGGGGTACATAAAATGTACCTAAATATAGATATATAATATATATAACTAGTTAACTAGTTAGAGTAATTAGTATGAATAAGAAATATGTACCTATTGAAACTATTAAATATGAATTAGATAAAATTAGAAAGTCTTCTAATTTTCATTATAAACAAGCTATCATACGAAATCGTAAAAATCAGGTTAAACACCCCCCCTTGATAGACCTACTTAATTATCTTCGAAATAGAAATTTACCTGACGCTAAAATAGATGAGATTGTCAGGGAATATTGGGTAGCTGTGGAAAAAAATAATAACTTCGAAAAAGAAATTGCTAATAAACTTAAGATCAAGTATTCTAAATAAGTTAACAATATATCTAGGTATTAAAAAGGATAAGGGGGTCTTCTACCTTTCTTTCTAACCCCCTATCCTCCTCTTTTTTTTCTTTTTAAGTTCCAATAAGTTCTTGCTAATAATGATCTTATCTTTTTTGTTTGTATTTTTTCTGGGTAATTGGACAACAACCTGTTTTTGATCTTCGATGTACTTTGCATACTTTTTTCTAATCTTATCATCTTTCTCAAAAGTATCTACGCCACATAGTTCAAGATTAAGTTTAAACAACTCATAACTTTGTAGCCTACCTTTCATTGACCCACATTATAAAATAATAATACCTAAAACAATTAATAAAACCATAGCCCAAAAGATTAGAATGATTCTAATGTACTTTCTGTGTATTGGATAACCTTTAATAATCATTTAATCTTTTTATAGTGTTGCTTTAAATCATCTATTAATTTTGAGTATGTTGGTATCTTATCATTGTCAAACCAACTTTTAATTTCAACATAGATGTCGTCAATGTCTTCTGGGATATACCTACCTGAATTTTGATATATCTTTTTAATGGCCTCTAATTGATCGTTGGTAGGCTCATCTTCTTGTAAAAAAAAATAGCTATCAAACCCATTTCTATCGGTAACTCTAATATTCCAAACTTTCATTTATACCTCACTTTCTTTTTTATCTAATGTATTTTTAATAGTGTTTTCTATATCCCAATATAGTTCACTACCTTTCTCAGTATTCTTTGTACCATCTATATTATCTTCATCAGCAACAACATATTCATTTGCTATATCATCATGCAAACTATCAATGAATTTAAAATATAAATCATCAGCTAACTGACAAGCAATATCAAAGTTTTTATCTTCATTCATATCTAGCCTACCTTTCTATTTTATAAATTTATCATTTATTTTTTGGCCTAGTTCTCTTTTACCAATGATGACACATAAAGAACTCATATAACCAACATCAAAATAAATATCTTCGATATTCATACCTTTGTTGATGTCTCTTTTTAAATCCCAAAATACATTTGATATTAATTGTCTCATCTTTTTTTCTTTAAGTTTGTATTGATAGACTTTGTTTTCTAACTCATCTATTTCTATTAGATTTTGCATACCTTCATTCATAACTAACCTACCTTTCTTTCTTTCATCTTAATCGTTTGTATTATTTGTTGGTTATCATAATCAAATATATCGAAGGCTATATATTTTGTACCTTTATCATTAGCCCTTAATATTAGATCATAATTCATTAATGACTTATCCATTGTTAATTGGATATGTTTATCTTCTAATTTCAAAGTTAACCTACCTTTCTAATATTCAAATACTTCATAATCATAATCTTCTGGTAAGTTAAAAATGTATTTAACTTGACCATAAGCAACTATAATTTTTATTATCTTATCTTTTATTTTACCTATTTTTTTTATTATATTTTCATAACTATCATCATCACATTCTACTACTTCATAATCGTAGTCTTCTGGTAGTTCATAAGCATATTGAAACTTACCATTTTCCATTCTTATACACATTGTATTATCATTCATAACTAACTTACCTTTCTAATTGTTAATTAAATACATTGTTAACATTACAACTTCATAAATAATAAAAACTTCAAACAAAGTCATAATTCTATAAAGCAAATTTTAATTGTTTGCTTTCAAACTCTAATTGCCTTTCCATTAATTTAATTTTTTCATCTTCTATTTTTTGTCCTTCAGCATTTAAGAAGACTTCAAACTCAGGCAATTCAAACTTGCTATAATCATTGTATTGATTGCAAATGTATTCTAATACATACCTGATTAAGATATTGTCTTTATTGTTTAATGCTTCATCATATTTATAAAAAGACATATAACCATCGTAGCTAGTAGTACGATCTTTTAAGAAGTTTAAAAAATCTTGATTAGTTTTTAATACTTCATTTAATTGAAATGCCTCTTTAGATTTAATTTTACAATCAATTACATCAGTTGAATAATTGTAATATTGAGGGCTATATAATTTTAAATCTTTAAAGCTAATATTAACTTCATATTCATCTAAAATATAATCTTCAAGATTACTACAATAACTCTCAATATAACTTTGAAAGGTTTTTTTATAATCAACATGATCAAAATCATACTCATAAGCTTCAACCATGTGATCAACATTACCATCATGTATTGATTCATAAAAACCACCAAAGTCTATTGAAGTTTCAATATTATTTTTAATACTCATAACTATCCTTTCTATTTTTGATTTCATCTTTCAATATATTTACTACTTCATTTTTTGTGTAATCCATAAATGACTTAGTAAAATTATGGCCTTGATCATGTAAGCAACTTGCAATCATAACACCATTAAGTTTTTTTTCTAAAAAGATGTCATAACCTTTAAATCGTATTGATCTGTATTCTTTAACTGTTGGATAAAACATAATTAACCTACCTTTCTTTTAAGTTTGTTTATTTCTTGTAAAATAAATACTGATTGCATTTGCTCATCATAACTGGGATCATTAGTATTACTTCCACACTCATAGCAAAAAGCGTCTTTACTATCGCAAGGATATTCTTTTTTTGTTTGTTGAATATTAGTTTCAATTTCTAATAATTTATTATCAAGATATTCTAAAATAATTTTATTTTTATCTAACATTGTTTTTGATCCTTTCTTTTAAGTTTGTTTATTAAATGACTATCATTATCAATTAATCTTATTAACCAATCTTTAAAGCTTTCTTTCATATTCCATTTTAAATTATTTTTGTAATATGATTGATAGTCTTTAAAGTCTTTTTTAAGTTTTGTTAAACAGTCTTCAAAGTCTTCAAAATCATAAAACTTTTTATTGTATTTTTTTTGTAATAACTCAGTGATTGATTTATAGTCTTTAACTTTCATATTTTACCTTTCTTTGTTAGCTGTTGACAATTTATAATTATAATTAAATCTTGTCAATAGCTTAATTAGTTCTATAAATATAATAGTAATTGCCTTTAATATTAACTTCATGCTCATAACCATCGTATGAAGATAAAAAATGACCCCTACCATCACTTAAAACAGCATCATCAACAAAATCATCAAAATCTTTTATTAATGATTTAACAGCTTCATTTGAACTTTCACACTTCTCACTTAAAGCCTTAAAAACATCTTCATCAATTCCATCTTTAGCATGAGCTGATAAGAATGAAGGATTAAAAGCCCAGACTGATTGCTCAATATATTCTTTAACTTCATCATCAGCTTCATCATCAGTTAAAACTTTGTATTCATTACCATGAATATGATATAAAAAACCATCTTCTAAAGTAATTTCACCTACTTCATCATCAGTTAAATTTAAGTGAGATTGTAAAGCTCTAACCTTCTCAGCTTCAACTTGATCAGTATCAACATTGTTTTTAATTGTTTGAGTTTGCATATTTAACCTTTCTTTGTTTGTTTAATGTATTGATATTATATTGTAAATAAATTGTCAATAGATAATTTAAAATAATTATAGACAAAAAAAAACGCCAATAAAATTAATTACTGGCGTTTTAATTGTTAATTATTAATTACTAATGATTATTACTTATCCATTTATTTGCAAATACATCACTAAAAGATGGATATTTTTTAGTAGTTGGACAAAATACTTCATAAAGAGGCTCATAATCTCTTTGGCCTGTATCATCAACTGACCAAATAGAGAACTTTCCATTACCTCTATAATCAATTTGTATTTTTTGCTTCGGATAATGATAAGTAATTGTTTTATATGTAATCATAATTAACCTTTCTTTTTAGTTGTTTTTTATATATAAATTAAACATATTAAAATTAATATATTATTGTCAATAGAATGTCAATAACTAATTTAAAAATAATTATATGAATAATATTAAGTTTACAAATGAAGTATTACAAAAAATCTATTCAGAGTTAGCTTTGGGGAATGGAATTAAAACAATTCTAAAAGACTTGAATTTGAGCTGGGAAGGATTTAGACAATTATGTCACAAAAAACCCAAAGTTAGAGAACAATACGAATTAGCCAAACAAGATGGTGTTGATTATCTATTAAGTGAAAGCCAAACTGAATTAAAGAAGATGATCGAAGACTTTAAAGAGAAAGGCAAAGGCGATCTAGCTACTTCACATTTATTAAAAGAAGCTGTTGCATTAACTAAGTGGAAAGCGTCTAAATTACTTCCAAAATATAATGACAATGCTCAAAAATTACAGCTTTCAAACGCTGATAATAAGCCATTGATTGTCAAATGGTCTAAAGACTAATCAACAATAATTCAATTAAATCAATAATAATTCAATGATCTTTTAAAGAAGATCGTTATTTGTTGCAAACTTTACACAAACAACTTGCCTTGACATCATATAAAAGGCCTGAGCAATAAAAAAATAACATTTCAACCTGACTGACACACAAACAAGCTTGATTTCTATTTTTAAGAAGCCCTGATAATAGATGATTATCAGTAACAACTAAAAAGAGATTTTAAAAAGCTTAAAAAAAAGAGGGCGGTTTTAAATTACCCCCTTGCCTGATTTTAAATTTAACGATTTATTTTTATAGTTAGGAGGTATATATAGATAAACAAGGAGACCCCAATGTCGGATGAATATAAAAACAGAATAAATGCTATTGTGATTATTTCAGAATCTAGTAATTCTGTTAGTATTCATTTTGAAGGATTTGAAGATTACTATGAAGCTAAAGACTTTAGTGAATACATGGTAGATGAACTTGGTATTAATACTGATTATTATAATTTATCAAGGACAATTCACTAACAGGGGGGTTTTGTTTTAAAATGTCTGAAATTGTAATTCCATATTCACCTAGAAAACTCCAAAAATTTTTGCACAATCAAATCGTTAAGAGCCGATTTAATGTTATTGTTGCACATCGTAGGTCTGGCAAGACTGTAATGTGTATCAATCACATGATCAGAGATGCTTTGACCAACCCCAAACCTAATCCAAGATATGCTTTTATTAGTCCAACCTTTAAACAAGGTAAAGCAACAGCATGGGATTACATTAAAACCTTTGCTAAGAATATTCCTTTTGTAAAATT
>Ga0208767_1003410_pt1 | contig 11566 bp, 20 predicted proteins | sample VirMetDEL_Mar_21_FD_184514 | JGI IMG/M metagenome (GOLD analysis project Ga0208767, IMG submission 184514) | Aqueous microbial communities from the Delaware River and Bay under freshwater to marine salinity gradient to study organic matter... | ecosystem: Environmental > Aquatic > Marine >... | reverse complement strand
GACCGCTTCACCAGATCATCGCTCATGTCACTCAGCCTCCGAGATCAGGCGCAACAGGGTGTCGCGCTGACGCAGACGGGCGGCACGGGCGGCATCGGCGGCGGCATAGGCGGCGGCATCGGCGGCGGCATAGGCGGCATAGGCGGCGGCACGGGCGGCATCGGCGGCACGGGCGGCGGCATCGGCGGCACGGGCGGCGGCACGGGCGGCGTGTAGCGGCCAGTCACCACCGCTGGCCAGCGCGTCCATACCTGCAATGACTGGCTCAATGACATCCTGCACTTTCTGTGGCACGGGCGGCAGCGCGCGCAGTTCAGCGGCCAGAAAGGCCCAGTGAACTCTGCTCAAGTCCTTGCCGTCGCGCTCAACAGCATCCGGCAAAGCAGCAAAGAACGCGCGGCCTTCGTCGTCGCTCAGCCCCTCAAAGATGTTCTCCGCGATACGCAGCACCGCTACCGGCAGGCCGAACCGCTCAAAGGCGGGGACCGGGTCGTCTGAATGCGTCAGGCACCCGATAAAACAGCCCTTGCCATCGCTCCAATACTGCCCACGGACCAAGGCGTCGGCCTCGATGTGCGCGGCGACTTCCTTGCGCAGGGTTTCGGTGTTGCGTGTGAGTGTGGTCATACGGTCTTCCTCCTGCTCCTGAAGATCGGCTCCTGCCCCTTGTCGGTCACGCGGTAGCGGGTCGAACCGGTGTTGCCGGTGGTCTGATACCATTCCAGCATCTCCAAATCGCACAGCCGCTGAACGGCTTCACTGATCACATGGTGGCGCGGGTCGGTGGTTTTGCTGCACAAATTTTCCTTTGTGATGTCCAGCGCGCCGCGCTCAAGGCGGATGGCTCGGTCGAGAACCTTGCGGTCCAGGGGTGTCATGCTCGCCCCCATTCAATGTCTGCCATTTGCTTTACGCTGATGCCCCTCTCATCTGCGGCCTCGCGCAGGCTCTTGCCAGCTTTGATTCTGGCGCGGCGTAGTCTCCAGCCAGCGTCATAGCGTTCGGCTTGCTCGCGCGTTATATAGCCCTCGGCATTGCACATCGGGCAATCCGCAGCGTCCGCTGCATCGCGCGAAATACCCTGCCAAACAACCTCAATGATGCCCACTCCCTGACAGTGTGGGCAGACGTGGTAATCCTCGGTCATTGCATCGCCCACAGGATCAGCAGCCCGCCATACAGCGTGGCGATCAGCAGGATCAGCGTGATGGTGTCGATGATGATATCTCGAATGCGCATGTCTTAGCCCCAATCCTTGTTTTATGCGGAAAATTTGCGATACCCAGACTTGCAGCGACGGTCACGCTTCCATCCAATTTTTGCGGCTGCACGCACGATCAGCGCGTCCATCGCATCACGGCGCTGCAAGTCGCCAGCGTAGCGCACAAGCACTAACTGGCCGAGCAGTTCGCCAACCAGAACAGCGGTTTTTCCGTCTGATGCGGCGGCCTGGGTCTTTACGTTTAACATTTGTCTTTCCTCCGTTTGTGCCGGGTCCGTTGCTGCCCGGTATGCCCAAACACTTACGGCCCGCTTTTTGTGGCGTCAATATCTTTTTTCATCCACTGCAATAATTGACGGGAGGCATCGCCCGCGCCCCTGCCGACAATCACCGTGTGACCGATGCTTTCCAGGTATCGGATTGTCTCGCGCTGTTCCTTGGACAGCCTGCCACCCTCCGCACGCTTCATCTCGATCCAGACCCCAAGCGCCGGGATGAAGAGGTCAGGAATGCCGCGCACAACGCCTTCGGCCTTCAACCGCTTGGCCACGCTGATCGCCCGATGCTCACCATTGGGAATGGCAAAAATCAGCGTGCGCGGAAAGTTGTGCCGAAACCAATGAACAAAGCCGCTCTGCTCTTGATGTTCAGAAGGGTGGATATTGGTCGATTTCTTCGCAGCCATTTGCCTGAAACTCTTCCGGCACGATGTCGCGCCACTTTGTGCAATACTTCCCGTCGTAAAGGTTCATGCAGTCCTTACATGAACATCTCATCAAGGAGGCTGTTGATCCGCTCGCGTTCTGCCTGCTTTGCATGATCCACCTCCTTTGGTTTGTAATCCAGTTGCTCAATCTTGTGGAACTTGCCGTCAGGCTTCACTTTGATCCGGCTAGGCACCGTCCAGTCATCGCATTCATCTAGGGCGTCGTCCGTTGTCATTGCCGTCGCGCCCAAAACACCCATGCGGGCGTGATACCGGCTCGCGGCATAGCCGCCGTGATCTGGACAAAGCCACTCGCTAATTCGTGTCATCCCGCAGTAATACGTCACCCGCAAGCTGTCTGGCTTGCCCTCTTTTTTCCACCGCCCATAGGACACCTCGTCAACGTCAAGCCATTCTGACACAGCGTCCCTTGACAGCAACGCCCCGTCATATGCCTGATTCCCGTGGTTGAATTTCGGAGCGGGCCATTCGTGGCCGCACTCTGGGCAGATGCGCACTGCCGCATGGCACATCGTCTGGCATTCTGGGCATTGCTTGGCGGGTGCCTCACCGTCGCCCGTGCCGCTTTTGCGGTTGGGATTGACCGCATCAATGAAGCCATGCCGCGCGACGTTGCCGCCGTAGTCCAGCACAAGGCAGTTTTCCTTGCCCTCTGCGATCCGCGTGCCACGCCCGACGATCTGCACATAGAGGCCGGTGCTTTCGGTGGCCCGAACAATCGCCACCAGACCCACGCTCGGCACATCGAAGCCCGTCGTCAGCACGTTGCAATTCACAAGCGCGCGGATCTCGCCCCGCCGAAACCGCTCGATCTTGTAGGCGCGGCCCTTCATGTCGTCCTGGCCCGTCACCACCTCAACGCTGTAGCCTTCGGCTTCAATGCCATCTGCCAACATATTGGCGTGCTTGATGCCGCTGCCAAAAATCAGCCACGACTTTCGATCAGCACCCAGTTCGCAAATCTCGGCAACCGTCGCTGCCACCAGTTCAGGGTCAGACGCCGCAATCGCCAGTTCGCTTTCGATGAATTCACCGCCGCGCTTTCCGACATTCGTCAAGTCAATCTGCTTTGCCCCGCCCTTTGAGATGACCGGCGACAGGTAGCCATCATCCATCAACTGCCCGATTGGAATGTCATAGGCAATGCCGTCAAACAGCGCGCCGTCGCCCTCGTGCAACATCCCGCTGTCTAGCCGATATGGCGTGGCCGTCAGGCCCACCAACTTCACCGCCGGGTTTGCTGTGTGCAGATCGGCCAAGAATTGACCATATCGCGTCGAGGTGTTTTTCGGCACCATGTGCGCTTCATCAATAAGCACCAGATCAGGTGGCGGGATCATGTCAAACGCGCGCCTGTAGACGCTCTGGATGCCAGCAAACGTGATCGGCTGGTCAAGCCGCTTCTGGCCGATGCTGGCGCTGTAAAAGCCGATCTGCGCCTGCGGATACATGGCCAAAAGCCCCTTTGCGCCCTGCTCCAGCAACTCCTTGACGTGCGTCAAGATCAGCACTCGTGTGCCCGGAAAATCCATCGCGTCCTTTACAAGCTGGGCGATGATAGCCGTCTTGCCCGACCCGGTCGGAGCCACAATCAAAGGATTGTCGCCGCGCTTGCTGGCCCAATAATCATAAAGACCGTCAATGGCTGCGCGCTGGTATGGTCTCAGTGTGAAGGTCATCACCTCATCCTCCCTTCAAAAAGCTGCTGGCTGTTGCGCTCGTTGACAACCACTTGGCCATCTTCGTCGTTATACTCGACCCGATCCGCATCGCCCGTCAGAACTTCCCAGCCTTTCGGCATAATCTGCGGAATGAACAGATGTTCAGCGCAGGCTGCATCTACCTTGTGGCCCCGCGCGCAGGACCAGGTGCCATCGCGTTCCGGTGTGACATGCGCGCAGGTGCGGCAATGCACCTCCGGTATCTTGCAGCCATGACAGATCGCCCAGTATGGGCAAAACTTGCAGCGCCAATCGCTCGGCTCATCAGTAATGCGAGGCGGCGGGTTGTCGGTAAACACCACCTGATCTGCCTTCGCAATCAACATCATGCCTTCCGCCGGATCGGCCTTGATCCGCTCGCCAAAGATGGCGTCCGTTTCCTTGCAGACTGCAAAAAAATAGCACCGATCCAACCCGGCCAGGTGCATTCCAACCTGACACTGCGCCCAGTAGACCGGCTGCGCTTGCTGCAAGCCCATCCGCGATAGGGCCGTGAAGTTCTTCGTGTTCATCGTTTTGAATTCCAGCGTGTGCGGCGCGCTGCTCTCAGCAAAGCCTTCCCCCACGCCGTCCAGGCTCAAGGCAAAGTGGCCACCGCAAGCCTCGAACCGAACCTGCTTTCCGGTGTCCGGGTCTCGATCCCAGACCTTCACGCCGATATCGCGCAGGTTGCGAATGATGCGTTCTTCCTCGCGGTCGCCAGTCTCGAACAGGCGCAGCATTCGCCCCTCAAAGTGCGGCGTCCACGCCCAACGAAATTGATACCAAAGCGCACGGCTGCATTCGCGCCCGATCTGAGAGCCGCCAAGATGTAGGCGGTGCTCGTTTTTTCGCTTGGCTTGATAGTGGGCAAAAATACGCCGGATCGTTTCTGGCGTCGTGTGCTGCTCAAGGTTCATCCCGCTCTCCGTTCATCCAGTAACACGGCCCCGTAGGGCCGTGCATCTTGATCAACGCTTCCAGGGCGGTGTGGATGATGCCGCAGCGGGTGATGCAGCAGGTGCCGCGCCACCGCCGTTGGTCGGCTCATAGCCCTTAATCTCATTGCTCGGGTCATATGACCCGTCACCCGGCTTGACCGCGACCTTTGCCATGATCGGCTTGTTAAGCAGATCGGAACTATGGCGGGGCGTCATGACACCCACGCCGCGACAGATTGCCGACAACGTGCGCTGCGCAATCTCTACAGCCGTCACGTTGGGGTTGTTCAGGTTCAAGCGTTCAATGATCTTGCGCCCCTGATACTGTCCCTCAACCACCTCGGCGCTCATTTGCAGATAACTGCCTGTTTGCGCCTTTGTGGGCTTTTCCTCGGCTGTCGTGAAGACCACCTTATACCAACCCGCAGGCAGCGGTTCATAGACCGCATTCGGTTCCACCTCGTTTGCATTGAAGCCATTCAAGTCCATGATGTTTTCTCCTTACTTCATGACCCATTGATCAAAAGGATTGCCGCCCTCAAAGGTAAACGGCAGCGGTTCAGTGATATTGAAGCGGTTCTTTGTGACCGACGCCGCTTGCGGGTGGCAGATGATTTCCCGCTCCCCCGTCGAGATGGCGCGCTTCTTGTCGCCATTGCCATCTCTGGTGAAGGACTTCAGACGCACCATGCAGACCGCATCCACGTTGTCGGTGTAGTGCGGCAGGCTTTTCTTGTGCAGCCGCACGCTGTAGCGCGTGTATTGGTCCATATCAGGCAGGTCCATCGTCTCAGTCTCGGCGTGCCCGATAAACACGACGTTCATGCCCTTTTCATAGGCCAGCGAACCGGCCCATTCCCGGACCTTGCGATGCATCTCGCTGGCCGTCCCGTAGCCAGCGCCGTATCCGCCGCCCGCTTGGTTGATGCTTTTAGCCTTCGGGTCAGCCGCCACGATTTCGCTTTCCACAATCGTGGCAAGCTGCGTGATGCTGTCGATCACCAGCGTCTTGAAATCATGCTCCTGCGTGGCCAGCGCTTCAATGGCATCCAGCACGTCCTTTGTGCTGGTGGCCAGCGGAAACAGATGCACGTTCTCGTTGCCCTGGAGGCTCTGCGTGCCGTCTTCCGTCCGGATGAAGACGGGCTTGGGAAACATTGCCGCAAGCGTGGTCTTTCCGGTGCCGCCCTCGCCAAACAGCGTCACGATGATCGGACGCTGCCCTTGAGGCGTTGTCAGTTGTGACAGGTTAATGGCCATTCCGCTTCTCCATTTCTTCGCGTTCAGCCTCCGCGATCTTGATTGCAAATTCCAAGGCGGCGATTGCCGCCTTGGCTTCTTCAACGGTGAAGTGTTCCATCTGAGCCTTGCGGTTGCCATCTTCTGTCACCACCGCAACGCCGATCTGGACACCGCCGGTCTGTTCGTCACAGCGAACAATAAAATCCTGACCGTCTTCGGCCTCAATCCGAATGATCATAGCGCCTCCACCTTCACGCCGATCTTGCCGCGCTTGGTTTCAAACGCCTGCGCCACCTTGGCCCACATGTCCGGCTCATTTTTAGCCAGCCACTTCATGCCAGCCGCGTCGGCAACATAAGTTGCCCTTACCGGATGCAGACTGCTTGGGATCAAATACGCGACACCGTTCCATTTATCCGCGTCAACCTTGCGCGTGACGGGCTGCGTCAGCGTGACCTTATGGGATGTCAATTTGTGGGTGATTGAACCTTCATCTTTGGCTTCTAGCGCCGAAGTCAGTTCTTTTTCGATTTTCAAGCGGCGCATATTTGCCGCCCGTTCTTCCGCCTTGGCGGCCAGCCAATCGGCTGCTAGTCCGTCAATGTTGCTCATCTCGCAACTCCTTTCTTTCTCCAACAGGGTTGACCATAAATCCAATCTTGCGTAGGTGTAAATAGGTTTTTACGCCGTGAAGGAAAAAAGATGCAGACGACCGATTTGATCCCCATTGAAACCATCCGTCAGAAGATGGAGGATCGGAAATTGCCAGTGGTGGCCAAGCGCGCTGGGCTATCCCATCCGACCGTCAAGCGGGTCGCTGACGGCGATGAAAACATCACCCTGCGCACCTGGCGCGCTCTATCGGATTATTTTAGGGAGGCTTAACCCTCCCTGATCCACCTGTGAATGATGGCAGGGCGTCCGCGCCCACCTTCTGGCGTTTGCTGAAGCCGCTCAACGGGAAAGTCTTCGCAAACCATCGCAAGAACGCCGTCGCGCTCGTGCTTCTTGAGATTTCCCAGCTTTGGAACCTGCTTGATTAGTTCGCTGATCTTCAGCCCTACCGTCCCGGCTTTCTCAATCGCTGCCGCGATCTTTTTTCGGATTTCGTCCGTCCCGCCTTCGCTGATGTTTATCGACATCGCTTCAAGCGTTTGGCGCAGATAGAAATCGACGTAGTCAATCGCCCATTGCGCGGCAATGATGTCAATCTCACGCTCGCCCATGCTGCGCGTCACAATCAGGCTGAGGCGCATGGCAATCTCGCGCGATCTGTTCATCATGTCGGCCAGCGCCAGGTGATCCATCGCGTTCTGCCGGTCAATGATGGTGCGCTCATAATCCCGAAACAGATCGCGCGCCGCTGCCGTAAACGGCACCATTACCGGATCGGGCGGAAACTCATGTCCGTTGTCCGTCAGATCGCCCGCATCCTCTGCCACTGCCGATGCGCAGCCCCGCGCCCAAGCAATCACCGACTCAGGCACATCCACCAATTCCGGCGTGCGTGACACCTCGCGCGGCCTTCTGCTTTCCACAATCAACAGCCGGTTCAGAAAGCCACTGGCCACGTCCCTTGACCCGATGGCGTCATAGAACGTCTCGGGCGTCGTCATGCCGATCACCGTAATGGACGGAGACCGTATCTCGACCGTCATGGCCTTCTTCTGATTGTCATTCAGGCTCAACGTGGCATAGCCTAAATTGCGCAGGGTCTTCGTCTGCCGCCCGAATGCCTCCATCAACATCACCATTGCGTCGGCCCGGTGTTGATTGCCCTTCGCCGCCGCGCTTTGCAGATAAGACCCGAACTCATCAATCACCGTGATATGGCACGGCTTGTCCTTCAAGACCGACAAGATCCCCGTAGCAGACGTGTAGCCATTCGGGCCGCGAAGCCCAATCAGACCTGACGCCTCAAGAACATCCTCGATTACCGTATTGGCATGTTCCTTACCCGTGCCCGTCTTGGCCACGTTCAAGAAATACAGGCTCGACATATTGCGGTTGTCCGTCACGAACCGGCGACCCATCACCACAGACCCCAGCGCCAAGGCCGTTTGCACGTCAAACTGCGGCTGGCTCACGATGCACGTCCGCGCCGAATACTTCACCACCTCGCCCAGGACACCCGGCACCGTCAGCAGATGCTTGGGAATGTCCTCCACCGTTCCGGGGTGCTGCTGTTTGGCACCAACCATGATAACCTCTGCCACACGCTCCCCGTGCCGCTGCGCCTCGCGATCCTCCTCTGTCGGCGCTGGCGGTAGCCGATCAAGGTTCAGAGCCTCCGCAGCGGCCCGCACAGCCGCTGTGACGTTGCCAAGGTGCTGATAGTGGCAGAACACATCAAAGGCATCAAAGCTATGGGCCGGGTCAAACGGATCGGAAGCGTGGTGGCTAAATGCCCGCCCATCATCAAACACCACCACGCCCGGTATCTTGCTCGTGCTGTTGGGCGACAGCCAGCGGGTACCGAATTGACGATAGCCCGCCGCCTCAAGGGCAGCGCCAATCGGCGTGGCATCGTTGTAAGCGGCAATCACGTTCTGCCCCTCATTGGCCACACGCCGAGACTTGGCGCTCGGAGGCTTGAACTCTGGAGCGCGCTTCCAAGGGCAGACCTCCATCAACTGCGGGCGAAACCGATCCCACTCCCGCCAGATCGTCAACAACTGATCCGGCACCGGTCCGATGCTTTCAGGTGCAACACCAGCCCAGACATACGGGTCGCCCGTGTCGGGATGGATGGACGGCGGAAGCACGTCCTGCACCGATCCGGCGCGCAATTCAAACACCACTTCCGTCTTGCGCGGATCACCCTCCACCGGCCAACTGATCTTGCGCGTCGTCAGATCAACGCCTTTCGGCGCCCGGAACAAAACCTTGCCACGATCCGGCCTGCCCACAATCCTCGGGGCCGACGCAAGGATGGCGTCCAGATCAATGTTCAGGGCCGCGCAAATCAGGCGCGTGTGCGCCATGTGGTCGATGTCCAGCGCGCAGGTGCCAGACAAGCTATGCAGCAGGCCGATGTTGTGCGTTGGATTGTCCGACCAATAACTGGACGGGGTGGAGCGCTGCTGCCAGCCAAAGGTGGATGGTGCCTTGCTTCCCGCCGGTATGCCAACCAGCGCCCAGCCCATTGACTGGTAACGCTTGGCCTGTTCATGGGTGTCTGATATATTGCCGCTCATCGAGGCCTGCTGCTCCCTCTAAGGTTTCGATCACGGCCCCGGCAGTTCCAGCTGCGCGGGGCCTCTTCATGTCCAACTTCATACGACCGACTAAATCTGCAAGTCAATACGTTCGTGGCGGGACGCGCGAAGTGCGCCTCGCGAGGTGACCTAAAATCGTGCCAATCTAGTCGGCCCCAAACAAACAAAGTCAGGAGACGAAACCCCAAGGAAACAAGGTGTCTGAGGCTACTCTATATATAAAGATATATATTTTTTCTTTTATTATATAGACTACCTCTCTCCCCCATCCATAGGTGTCTACCTCCCTACATGTCTATTAGGGGTAAAATTTATAAATAAATGATCCCGCTTGCGCAGGCCCCAGACCCCGTGACACCATCGCACCACCCCCCCCCACGCGGAGGCCCACCATGTCCGACACCGAGTGCTTCATCTCCTTCGAGCCATGCCAGAACACCGCCGCCGAAACCGACCTGGCGCTGACCTTCCTCGAAGAGTGCGCGGCACTGGGTATCGATCTTGACCGGCTGATCCTTGGCACCCTCACAGCGATTGCCTACCTGTCAGAAAACCTTGACGACGACGATGAATAGGCGGTAGGCTAATCGGCGCGGGATAGGCAGGCCAGCCGAACCGGGAGAACCTGACTCCCCTTCCCTCGCACCAACCCAACAGGATAGCCCGCAGGAGGCGCACAATGACCACCCACCCCGAAGGCCGCAAGGCCCTGACCGACAAAGACCACATGGCCCGCTTCTGCGATATGCTAGAAGCAGACTTCGCCAAACGGCAAGAAGAGGTGGCAGCATGACACCGCCAGAACACCATGTCGTCGGGATCAACCCGATCTACAAATCCGGCTCGGTCACGCGCTGGCACGCAAACCCAGATGTGCCAGCGCAAAGCCTGGCAGACCACCAATGCCGCGTTGCGCAGATCATCCTGTTCTTCTGGCCCAAGGCAACGCAAGACATGCTCTACGCAGCCCTGCACCACGACTGCGGCGAACTGATCACAGGCGACGTGCCAAGCCCTACAAAGGACGCCAACCCCGCGCTCAGTGCCGCCCTGTCGCAAGCAGAGGCCGACGCCCGCCTCTCGATGGGCATCGCCGCCTTCGTGGCAGACTTCCCCATGCTGCGCTTTGCTGACCGCCTAGATGCTTACACCTATGTCGCGCTGCACTGCCACCACCTTGTCGGCCAGCCAGAATGGGTGGAAGCCTGGGTCGAACTTGGCGAGATGGCAGACGCCCTTGGGGTATCGAAGCAGCTGACAGAGTGGTTCGCCCGCTGACCGTCTAGTTTTTGGGTGGGCAGAGTTCCGCTTTCCGCTAGGGTTGACCACATAGGATTAAAGCGACGCATGGACAAGTGGCGCACCCCAGAAGCCGAAGCCTACCGCAAGCTATACCAAACCAAGCAGTGGCGTATCTTGCGGGAACACGTTCTTCTGCGCGACCAGTTCATATGCCAACGCTGCAAGTGCTTCCTGAAGCGCGGACGCAGTCATCCGCAATCCGCAGTCGTCCACCACATCAAAGCACACAAGGGCGACCCAGACCTGTTCTTTGACATCGGCAACCTGCAAGCCTGTTGTTGGTCTTGCCATAGCGGCGTGATACAATCGGAAGAGGCCAGAGGCTACAGCGCCGAAATCGGCCAAGACGGATGGCCGATAGATGACAACCACCCAGGGGCAAACTGATGGACCAGCTATTTAAGAACAACCTCGGGTGGGGCGTGCAGGTCGCGCGCGGCAACATCTTGAATGCCGCAGTCACGCATCGCTTCGGCATGGCAACAGTCGGCACATCTCTACTGCCAGTCTCGGATGTGCTTGCCTACAGAACGCCACAAGTGTCAGGAGCGACCGCCTTGCGCATCAAGGCAGGTGGCAACGTCAACGACACGGCTGCTGGCTCTGGTGCGCGCTCTTTGCGCCTCACTGGCCTAAACGCCACTGGTGATGTGGTAAGCGAGGTGATTGCGACCGCAGGCGCGTCTGCATCGGCCTCAACGTCTGCGCAGTTCATCCGCCTGTTCGACGCAGAGGTGGTGGACAGCGGAACCTATGGCACGCAAGCGCTTGGCTCTCATGCTGGCGACATCGTGATTGAGAACGCGGCGGGTGGAACGGACTGGGCCAAGATACCTATCAACAGCTTCCCGACAGCAAACACCAGCATTGTCAGCTATACAGTGCCGCGCGGCTACACCGCTTTCATTGAGGGCGTTAGCATCGCGATTGAAGGCGCGAAGATCGTCGATGTCTTGATGCTTGAGCGTGGTGGCGTGCTGGATACCGCAGCGCCATACCAGCCAATCAAGCGGGTGCAAGAGTGGATCGGAATTGAAAACGTCTACAACGAGACTTTCACCATGCCGCTGCACTTTGCATCGCTTACCGACATCGGGATGCTTGCCAAGGTATCCAACGGCACGGCAGCGGTGATGGTGCAGATGGACATCCTGCTCCTGCGCAACGAGTGACAGGGGGGGGAGGGTCAAGGACAAATGGACGCAATTCCAAAC
>Ga0208767_1003398_pt1 | contig 11590 bp, 12 predicted proteins | sample VirMetDEL_Mar_21_FD_184514 | JGI IMG/M metagenome (GOLD analysis project Ga0208767, IMG submission 184514) | Aqueous microbial communities from the Delaware River and Bay under freshwater to marine salinity gradient to study organic matter... | ecosystem: Environmental > Aquatic > Marine >... | reverse complement strand
GATAAGACATAACTCTTTTTGATTGTCTTATGACTTTATCGCCACTAGCTGTAGTTACATTTAAATTAACTGTAGATTTATTTGCGGTATATGAAACTGTTCCTGATCCAGTTAAAGATTCATCAAAGAGATTATTCTTTGACATTACATTTGTACTATCAAAAATAGTAAATGGATTAGAAACTCTTAGTCTTCCAAATGCATCATAAGCATTTGATCCATTTCCACCACCAATAACTGTTGGTTCAACATTAACGTTGTTACAAGAACTCATTAGCAACCAAACCTCATATTAAACCATGTAAATCTTTCTAATTCTTTTCTTAAATCATCTTGAAATGAAAAATTTAGTTCGTTTTTAATAGTATCGACTGATTGTAATATTTGTCTTTGATTTTCAACATCATATTCTTGTTTTGGTTCAGGTACGTATGCAGTTATTTTAGCCATTATCTTCTTCCATCTGGTCTTACATCTACTCTCAAAGTTCCATAACGCCAAGTTTCACCTATAGCATCATTTTCTATTTTAATTGCAAGAAGTCTTCCTCTTGCTCTAGTATCTACCTTATCAGTAGAAGATGTTATTGTAAAGGGTCCAAGAGGTGAACTAGTCGCAGTTCCACTTGGATAATCATTTAATAATAAAGTTATTTTTGAATTACCTGTAAGTACTTTAAAATCAGGTACAAATCGTCTCATAGACATAATAAATTCTCCATCACCTCTTAAATCTGCCATATTATTACTATTAGTAATGTCAAAATCTCCAGATTGAATATAAGCATTAATAGAAGTAGTACCACTGCTATTGACTTGATCGGTTCCGGTTTCATGAGCATAGTAAGTTGATGCACCATAAGTATTTGTAATACCCTGTATTGGAAAATTAGGTAATTCATTTTTATTATAATCAGTTGCATACGGCAAATCATAAACACCTTGATCAATGTAGGAACTTCTACCTAAAGAAGAAGTTGTCCATAAATTTTCTGCATAGTTATAAACTACACATCTATCAATTTGTTCTGAACCGTTTTTTGGATAGAACCAACTAATTTCATTGTACAATGTATTATGTTCAGCAAAAATTAATTGACTAGCATTATAGTTTATACCTAAATTATTTCCAGTTGTTGTAAATACAAAATCTTCAACTAAACAAGGTATAGCTTTAACTGTACCATCATACATAAAAAATCCACCTTCACCGGACATCCAAAATACAACACCATTAGAATAACTTAATGCATTCATTCCAACCAATCCACAGTTTGTACCTACTTGTCTAACACTAAATGTATAAGGCGGGCCAACATATTGAATTACATATGCCGAACTATCGGTTAAAACTAATGTATAATCTTTACCAGATACTGCTCCTACAATTTCATTACCTTTATCTAATCTAAATGTTCCTGCAGTATTGGTTGCTGTTGGTTGATAAGTATTGTAATCTTCTTGGTTAGAAAATCTTATAAACATTGGATCTTGAGTCGTTGGGTCACCTATTGTTGTTTCTGTACCAAAATGAAATACATGTCTATCTCTATCTGATACTTGTGTTAATCTTGTTCTAGTTGGAGCGTTTGCCATAATAGTTGCTCTAGTTTGTCTCGCGCTAGCTGCTCCTGAGTTCCATGTAAAAGTTTCTCCATTGTGAATAGTTGCAATAAGTATTTGACCAAAGTTATCTAAAGACCATAAACCTGGATCAAGTGTTACGGTAGATGTTAAAGATTCTTCTCCCCATGCAATATAAAATTCAACAGGAGCACCATCAGAATGAGCGGATCTAGTACCGGCAACTGCTCTTGTAATACCAGTTAAATCATTTCCTGATATTCCAGTGTATGAAATATATTCAGCACCAACTTTAATAGTTCCTCCAGTTGTTAAAAAATTTGTTGTAGAAGTTAAAGTAATACTTGTACCGGATCCTCCTGTACCTGCAGTGTCATCCAATAAAGCGCCATTTAATGTAGATGTAACACCTGAAGCACCTCCCCAAGAAGCTGTACCCCAACCGAAACCTGCAGTTTGAAATGTTGGACCTACGACTACATATGGATCAATTTGTGCAGAACCTGTTCCCGATGTAGTGCCAGCAGAATTAGTTGGCATAGTAATTTCAAATGTATCATTTGTTCTATTTAAAACTTCAAATGTATTATTTGTAAAATCTGTTGTTGCATATCCAGAACCTGTTGGAACAGTAACAGATGAAAATGTTACATATCTCCCATCCAATAAACCATGTGATGCTTTGTTGACTGTTACTGTTGAAGATCCAGACGTTGCATCAAAGTCAGCTCCAGTAATAACATCATTATCAATAGGAGTTATGTCATAAAAATCACCTTCATAATATATAAACAAACCTTGAGATGTCCCTATAGCCACATATCTTTCTCCAGCGATACTTGTAAAAGCATGTTGAAAACGTGCTGCTCCCGGTAAAGTTTTATTAGCATTAGTAAGTTGTGACCAACCACCTATTTTCTCAGGTAAGCCATATCTGAATCTAACAAAGTCGCCATCCACCCATTGAGATTCACCTCCTGAGTCTGTGACCATTTTATTAAAACCTGGTTTAAAATTTAATTTTTGTAACATATTTAAATCACTTGTAAAAATCTATATTTAATTTCTCCATCACCACCTGCAGCACCCGCAGCAGTAATGTCTTCAGTACCGTATTGAGCACCACCTCCACCTCCTCCAGATCCTCTTGTACCTACAGTTCCTCCAGTTGATCCTCCTTGAGGAGATCCAGCACCTCCAGATACATTTCCATCATAAGAAGCTCCTCCAGTTCCACCACCTATTTGACAGTTATCTCCACCACAGTTTCCAGGATTTGCTCCTGCAGCACCACTTCCCGATTGATTAAATGATCCAACAGGACCTGAAGTATTTGTGTTTACATTTTTAACACTTCTGTCTGAATCTACAAAAATTCCTGAAGTAATAGCTGTTCCTCCAATAGTTGCTGATCCTGCTGTTCCCGCTGTATTATTTCTTAAAGGTCCTGCAACACCTCCACCGGATGCTGAAGCTCCACCACCTCCATTCAATGTAATTAAACTTCCTGTTGTAGAACCAGATAGTGTTGTATTAGTACCAGCACTAGAACTTCCATTATATCTGTCAGAGGCTGTATTGTTAGCAGCACCACCAGATCCTATAGCATAAGTTATTGTTTCACCTTCGGCGACAGTTAATATTTTATCAGAAATATAACCACCAGAGCCTCCACCAGCTCCTGCAGATTCTCCACCTGCTCGATCGTAACTCGCTCCACGAAATCCACCGCCACCTGCACCTACAGCGTATTGAATATGAATAGCATTATATCCGTTTGGAACACTAAATGTATCAGTACCAGAAGTTAATTCAACAAACGATGTTGCCGGAAGACCACCTCCAGTGGAACCTACTAATAAAGTGTAGTGAGTCATAGTTTTTTCCTATGATAAAAGTCCGCCAGTAATTACAAATGTATCAGTTCCTACACAAAGAACTGTTGCAACTCCCCTAGTTGATAAAGTCCTATCTGCGTTTGTTCCATCGGTTACCCAATACATAGTGACGCTAGAGCGATTTATTGAAATATTACCGGCAGTGTTATTATAAATTGAAATTGTTTGACCCACTGAAAAAATTCCAGAAGGAATAGTTATTGTATTTGAAGCTATAATAAGTTTACCATGATCAGATGCAACAAGGGTATAGGTAGATGCTTGTGTGTTTCCTGGAACCAATCTAACTTCACCTTTTTGATCTGTCATATCTCCAGCAGGAGCAAGTATATCTCCGGCCGTTGTTCGAATATTATTTGCTGCGGTAACGTTATCACTTATAGTAATACCACTAACGTTTGTATTATTAGTCACCGTAAGATTACTGGTGTAAATAGTGTTTGTAGTAATATCTCCGGTAATTAAACTACCAGTTGATGTAATTCCTTCTTCAATATTAGTTCCATCAGAATATAAAATTTTCTTTCCCTTGTCTGTTGCAGACCAAGTTATACCTGTTCCTGAACTTGTTTTAAAAGTTACTGTATGTGCTCCAACAGTAGCATTTTCTACAATATAAGTTTTTTCAATTGAATCAGGAATAGTTACATTTACATTGCCAGAAATTGTACCGGTTAGTTTTAATACTTGATTTTTACCATCAGATAATGCTCCGTTTGAAAAAGTTAAAGTAGCGCCTGATGCAGAATTAATTGCAGCATAACCACCTATTGCTTGCTCAAGAATAAGTAGGTTAGTATTGGTAACTTGTCCCCAAGTTCCTGCATTTTCTCCAGTTTGTTGTACTGTTAATTTTAAATTTGCTGATGTAGTATTTGCCATATTTTAGATTCCTTAAATTATCACATACTATTAAATTTATGCAGCAGTGTCAACTTCTGTCCAAATGCCAGAAGAGCCTTGATTTACTTCAGTCCATGTTGATGTAGATCCTGTGTCTACTTGAGTCCAAACTATGGTTTTTTCGTCTCCCAAAGCTATGGTCATTTCAATTCCAGTTAGTCTAGCTATAGAATCTGTAGCATCTGCTTGACCTTCCTGCATGGTCATTTCCTGACCAGTAACATCTACAATTTTATCTAATTTAGCAGTTGCGTTTCCAAGATTTGCTGTAAATCCTATTCCAGTTAAAGAAACATTTGCATTTGCAGTAACAGTTGGAGCATTTTCTTGCATAGTCATTTCTTGACCAGTGACAGAAACATTTGCATTAGCAGCTACATTAATATTACCTTCTGCAATACTTAATGGTTCTCCAGTTAAAGATACTTCAGCAGTTCCAGTTGCAGTTAACGTTCCTGCATCCATAGTAATTTCTTGACCAGTAACACCTATGTCAGCTCCTGCAGTAACTGTTCCAAGACCCAACGCTGCAGACATTCCAATACCAACAACGGAAGCGTCTGGAGAAGGATCTACTATTCCTTCTTCTGCAGTCATTCCTATGCCTGTTACATCCGTATTAGCATCTGCTGTTACAGTTAAACTTCCTATTCCTGCTGTTAATAATTCACCAGTAACAGCTATATCTGCACCTGCGGTAACAGTTCCAAGTCCTAGTGCGGCAGACATACCAATGCCTGTAACGGAAGCATCTGGAGAAGGATCCACTGTTCCTTCTTCTGCAGTCATTGCTTCACCAGTAACTGAAGCAAATGTATTTGCGTCTAAAGTTAATGTTCCTTCTGTTGCAGTTAACAACTCTCCAGTAAGTGAAATATTACCTGTTCCAGTGATTGAAACAGAATCTAAATTAGATGTTAAATTAAAACCAGTTACAGCTGCATCTGAATTTGCAATTCCACTAACAGAACCTAAATTAGAATTTAAACTTTGACCTGTTACATCTACATCTATTTGAGATTTAGCAAGTACAGTTCCAAGTGAGTTAGTGATAGATAACCCTGTTAATGAAACATTTGCATGTCCAACTGTAGTGACTGAACCTAGGTTTGCATTGAAACCAATTCCTACAGGAATTTCTTTTATTCCTACAAATATATTAATTCCATCATTATTTAATGTGGTGTTTAAAGTTTGACCTGTAACAGGAACGTTTGCATCACCTGTAATAGCAGCTGTATTTTCTTGAACAGTTAAATCAAAACCCGTTAATGCAACATTAATACTTTGTGACCCAGTAGCCGCAAAAGGACTTTCTGCAAATGTAGTTATTCCAAAAGCCATTGTCTAGGCTCCTGGTTCTAAACTTCTAATTAATTCTCTAGCTTCCTGCCTTAATCTTTTAATTTCTTCTATACCCTCAGTTTTATCATAATCAGGCAAAACTTTGTGGTCAGTTTCGATTAAATAATCTTTAGCATCTCTAATTTGTTTATAAGTTTCTTGTTGTGCTAATTCTTCAGTGGTTGGTTCTCTGTTTTCTTCAGTAATTATTGCATCATAAGCATCAATAAAATTTTGATATTTAGATAACTCTACTTCAGTCATTGAGGGTTCTTCTAAACATTTACCACTACTAGCATGGTATTGAACATTAGTAATTTCATTAGGTAAAGTTAAACCTACCTCTCTTGTATTACCATCTTTTGTGACAAAGTTTTTTTCTATATAAAATTCCTTCATTATGCTTCACCTCGTTTTTCTTTTATGTCTTTTTCTTGTGTTAAAATAAAATCATGTCCTAATAAAAGTGTACACTGACTCCATTTTGGAACAGACAATATTTTATCTTTAAAATAGATATCCATTCTATCCATCTCTAAATTAAAGGTATGTCCTTTTACATTTTTATGAGTGTGCCAAAAAAAACTTCTTTTATATTTAAATGTGTACATTTAATTTACCTTTATAACATATTGAACATTGATATATTTTGGAATATGACTCACTGATGAACCACTACCAGTTGAATCGGTAGTAAATGTATGAGAGTGAGCCGCAACAGTATCTGTATAATCATTGTCAAAAGGTGCGCTACCATTATACCTACCAAGTGGAAAACTTACGCTACCCACATTACTAACTGTTCCATATGTACCATCTGCTGCATCATGAATTCTTTTCACACCACTAATGTGGTTGTGACTATTAGCAGTAGCTGTAGTTCCAGTGTGAGTGTGTGAGGGTAATTGCGAAGTAGTTAATGTAAAGGATTCTGAACCACCCGTTGACCCTGCTGAAGTCGAGCCTCTTAAAAATCTATTATCTGTTAAATCTGGAACACTTCCACTTACTGAATTACCACCTGGAATAGTAGAGCCATCGCAATACATAAAACCATCTGAATCAACTACCCCTGAAGAAGGTATTGAGTGAGAACCAGTTAAATTAGATGATATTGCTTTTATTTCACCTAACAGTGCACCACCACCGGCATCTTGAAAACTAGGAACTGCACCAGGTCCAGCACTTGTTAAAACTTGTCCCGCAGTTCCTGTTGCAACTGCAACTGGGTTTCCGCTTGCGTCATAAGAAATAATATTACCATCTGTCCCTGAAGCCATTTTTGCTAAAGTAACTGCATTGTCTTGTATTTCTGCTGTTGCTACACCTGAATCTTTAATTGTTATTACACCAGAACTAGCAGCAAAGTTATCTGAACTAAATGATGCTGCACCTTTAGTAGAAGTAGAAGCATCTGCTAAATTGATTGTAACATCACCTGAAGTACCACCACCTGTTAAGTTTGTACCTGCTGTAACTCCAGTTATATCTCCAACATTCGTTGTATAACCAGCATCATTATTAAACCCTGAGATATTAATATTTGCTTTTGTTAATTTCTTTTGAGCATTAACACTATCAACTACAACAAAGAAATCTCCGTCAGCGTCTGAAGTAGAGGTTGCAAGTTCTGATAAATCTACATTAACTGCATCTGCAGTTACATCAATTAAAGTTCCTGCTCCTACAGCTAAAGAACCAGATGTTGTAACTGATCCTGTTAATCCATTTCCACCTGATACAGAAGTTACTGTTCCTGTATTTGTAGTAAACCCACTGTCATTATTAAAACCTGAAATAGCTATATTTGCTTTTGTTAATTTTTTCTCAGCACCAACAGAATCTACGACTACGAAGAAATCTCCATCACCATTTGATGTAGAAGTTGTTAATAAGTTTAAATCTATTCTAGCAATAGGAACTGTACCACTTGCTAAATCTGATGCGTCTAAGTTTGTTAGGTTTGCACCACTGATCGCAGGTAATGTCGCTGGAAATCTTGCATCCGGCACCGTACCTGAAGCTAAATCCGAAGCATCTAAATTTGTTAAATTAGCACCACTGATAGCTGGAAGTGTTGCTGGAAACCTTGCATCAGGAACAGTTCCTGAAGATAAATTTGAAGCATTTAAAGAAGATCCATCAATGAATCCACTGTTATTATTAAACCCTGAGATATTAATATTTGCTTTTGTTAATTTCTTTTGAGCATTTGCTGAATCAACTACAACAAAAAAATCACCATCTGCATCAGATGTTGAAGTAGTTAATTCTGATAAATCTACATCAATAGCATCTGCTGTGACATCAATAAGAGCACCTGCTCCAACGTTTAATGTAACATCACCTGATGATCCACCACCTGTTAAACCATTTCCTGCTGTAACACCTGTAATGTCTCCAGTAGTTGGAGTTTGATATTCTAGCGCAGTTCCAGCTCCATTAACTGCAAGAACTTGGTTTGCACTTCCAATTGTAGTTAATCCAGTTCCACCTTTTGTTGTTGGAACCGTAGGTAATCTGTCTGATGCTAAAGTTCCTGAAGCAATGTTAGTTGCATTTAAAGATGTTAAATTAGCTCCACTAGCTGCAGGAAGTGTAGCTGGAAATCTAGCATCTGGCACTGTACCAGAAGATAAATTTGAAGCATTTAAAGAAGATCCATCAATGAATCCACTGTCATTATTAAATCCTGATATATTAATATTACCTTTAGTTAATTTCTTTTGAGCATTAGCAGCATCTACTACTGCAAAAAAATCTCCGTCTGCATCAGACGTTGAAGTTGCAAGTTCAGATAAATCTACATCTATTGTTGGTGTTGCTCCTTCACCGCTATTGTTTTGTAAATCAATTAAATTACCTGCTGTTAAAGACTGTACATAGTCTCCAGTAGTATCTGTCGTTAGGGTAACTGTATTTAATTCTGCGATTGAACCTAACCCCAGTGTTGTTCTTTGTGCTGCAGCATCTGCATCATCTAATAATGCTTTCCCTGCAGTAGTTAAATCATAAGTTCCTGCAGTACCAACACCTGTAAATTGAATCCCTTTATCTGCAGCTGAAGTTAATCCTCCAATTGCTGCAAGGTCAGCGTCTAGTCTTGCATTAGCTACTGTTCCAGTTGCTAAGTTAGATGCATTTAAATTTGTTAAGTTAGATCCATTGTTAGCAACGATGTCTCCGCTTGAATCTAGTATGACTGCTTTGGATGCAGGAAGGGTACAGAAAACATCTTTAGTACCTGCAGAAAAATTTACTGCAGAATCACTATTAGATGATGATAAAATAGTAGTTCGAGCTAACGTTCCAGCACCAACTGTACCTAGTCCTACTTCAAACTCACCATTTTCATTTACGATTGAATAGTAAGTTGTATTTGTATTTCCAATTGCAGATGAAAACGTTTCAAAACCTAATACTGCTCCATCAAGAGTAAAGGTACCCGTACCAGTAGTGGTAGAGGTTTCTTTAACCCTATCATTGACAACCAATGCCATTTAAACCTCCTGTTAGCCAGAAATTCTTAATATAGCTGCCGCTGTAGTAAATGCTGGAAACTGTACTGTGAAAGTTCCTGATGTAGCTGTTTTATCTCCTCCAAAATCTAAAACTGCAACTGCTGCATTAGTAACTGCAGAAGATGTATTATAGATTAATGCACCTCTAGCTGTCAACGTTACACCTGTGAATGATAAATCTGCAAAGTCAACAATTGCAACACCTGATGCAATTGAAGTATTTTGACCTGTTAGATCTCCACCACCAGCTGTGTACTGACCGCTGTTAGCAACTTCATTAGAAGCTGTATAAGCAGTAGTCGCTGAGTTTAGAGTTGCTGAAGAAGTATAAAGAGCTAGCTTAAACTTATCACCACCAGAAGCAAAATTTTGATCTCCTTCTAGTAATTGTTTTTTAAACGCATTTGCAATCGCTTGTGTTATAGCCATAGTTTATCTCCTTATTTTTTTCCAACTCGAGGAACACCATTTTGATATTCATCTTGTCTTCGTCTTCCCATTTGTTCAATTGAGAAGCCTTCTGCTACTTGTTTATATCTTCCTTCATATAATTGCAAGAGATCATTTGGCCCCTTTAAAAAAGAAAATGCTTCAACTAAGCAAGCATACAATAAACCATTGGGAAAATTTTGACTTATGTATGTAGTAGTATTTGTAGCAGATAAACCAGGATCCTTCAAGATATAGTTTAACTGAATTTCATAAGTAGCATCTGGTGTAGGGGCTATTACAATAGTATCTTTATCCCAATAACCGAAATACTTAGGTACTCCTGTAGCTCCTGTTGGATTATATTCTGATATAAAACTAGTATCCCTATATTCTAAAAAATCTCTATTATCCGGTTGAGAACTGCCATCAGAGTCTACGATTTGAGCTGATCTAATAATTAGTAAATCAGCGGGTGTATTAATGTATCTTTGTGATGTAATTAAATTTGCTGTTGCATATCTTCTGTTATTATCAGAATCTACTTCTCTAAATATCCTCCATTCAGCATTCTCAATAAAACCATTAACAATGGTATCTGTTAAAACATTTGAATCTGTTTCTGTATAATCTCTAATTTTTTGTACAAGTTCTGCGTATGTCATTATGGTGTTAAGGTTACTGGACCAGCGGTCACAGTTATACCCCCTCCGTTTTCTGTTCTTGTAGGTGTAGCACCTAATGAGAACGTATAATTATTTATATCTGTTACTGTTATACTAAATCCATTTGTGTTTTCAAATACGGAATAAGCAATTCCTCCAGGAGTTCCATCTACATTTCTAAATACAACAATGTCTCCAGTTGTTCTTCCATGATTTGTTTCATAAACAGAAACAGTTCCTGAGCCTGATGTTAAAGTAAAAGGATTTGATTGTAATAAATTTGGTGTTGCAGGTTCTACTCTTGCAGGTCTTGCTTTAGGTAAACCTTGTCCATCAGCAGTAAATCTTCTAGGTTCTAACTGTGGATGCTTAGGCTCGAACTCAGAATAATGGACAAAGGCTCCATTCCATTCTGTAACCATTTCTTTATATGGAAATGCTTGACCACTTCTATCTGATATTGCCTGTGCGTATTTTCCTCTAGATAAATTAGACATTTGGATAATAAGTTTTAGGGGTTATGAATGTACTTGAAGAAGAACCATCTTCAGCTAGAGCTCTTTGTAATTCATCTTCGTAAAGCATTTTTAATTCTTGGATCCTTTGAGGCGCTTTTTTAATTGCCAAATAATAAGCAAGGCCCGCGCACATACAAGGAACGAACCTATAAGGTACATCGGTTGCGTTTGTATAATTTCCAACATCCTGAATCCTTTTCACGTAGTAATAGTTAATTGTATTACCGGCTTCAGATGAGCCAGGAGTAAGATATAAAGTTATTGTAACTCTGTCTATAAATCTTTGTACAAAATATTGTACGGGTTGTCCTTCAGAAGATTTATTTGAAAGAGCTTGATAAGCTGATCTATTAATTTTTGTAAGAGGTGTATCTATAGAAGATGCATTCCGATAAGAGCACTCCAATATATCATCAACGCCATATATGCTAGTGGCGTCAGAAGTACCATCACCTGTCGAACGATACATTGTATAAGTTGCTTGACCATCTACCAAAGTTATTGAGTTATTTGCAACTTCCCAATAATGCAAACCACGGTTTGCCCATTCTTGAAATAAAATGTTTAGAGATCGTCGCGCGGTTTTAATATCATAACCTGCGTTTGGCTGCAAGCCAATTCTCTCATAAGCTTCATCTATGATTTCATCAATCTGAAAATTCTTATCAAAGATATATGTTCCGGAAGTAGTGTTAGCCATTTAAGCTCCTATTTATCTAATAGTATAGT
>Ga0208767_1003396_pt1 | contig 11590 bp, 10 predicted proteins | sample VirMetDEL_Mar_21_FD_184514 | JGI IMG/M metagenome (GOLD analysis project Ga0208767, IMG submission 184514) | Aqueous microbial communities from the Delaware River and Bay under freshwater to marine salinity gradient to study organic matter... | ecosystem: Environmental > Aquatic > Marine >... | reverse complement strand
ACATAATCGCGGCAATCAATACTGTGTCCTGCTGTTAACTCGCATGCCATATTTATTTGATTTTTAGTAAGTTACAGTATTTAGTTAAACTATAACTTTAGTTAATTTTTAATATTATAATCCTGTTGAATGTACTCTGTAAGAAACCTTAACTCTAATTGCACAAGCTACCCCAGTTGTGAAGTCTGCTGTTGCGTTAGTAATAAAAATTCCTTTGTTAGCTACTGTTACTGCCGCTACTGGAGTCATTGTGTGTATTGAATCTGCCGCTGCTTGAATTACTGCCGCTGCTACTGTAGAGCTTAAATCCGTTCCGCTAGTTTCTTCTTCTAATACTACTGCTCCACCTGATGCCATTTGAGTAGTACCATAGTCAAAGATTAAAGTTGCTCCGACTAATTCTAATACTTTTCCTGCTCCTGGTGCTGCTACTACCTCAATCGGTGTAGTGTTTAAAGCTAATATCTCTGCGTTAGTTAGAGATGCTTCTGCAACATAAATAGAATCATCAATCTCCTCAAACTTTGCTTTTAGAGAGTCTCTTCTAAAGATGTCATTATATGTGTTTATCGTACTCATTTTATTTTATATTTAATAAAAAAGGGAATAGAGCAAATACTCCACTCCCTTTCTTCTAGTTTATATTAATCTACTATTATACTAATGTAAATTCTACTACCTCAGTTGGGAAAGCTACTTGAGTACCCATCTTGAAAGAAACATCTAGTCTTAACTGTCTGTTGTCTTGTGAGTAAAACAAATCGAATCTTTCTTCATCTCCTGCCATATCTACACCTAAGTAAAGGTTAGAAGTTCTAGCACAAATGATTCTGTTAGTTCCAGTCAATCCACCTACTGCACAAACTTTAATGTTAGAAGCTCCTACTAATGGTAACTCCATGTTAGAGTTTTCACTTGTGTAGTGGTAAAGGTTAGCAGCAAAGATAGCCTCTTCATATAATCTGAAAGTATCAGAACCACAAAAGATAACTAAATCATCCTTATCTAAGATAGCCTCAGGAATAACTGAACGCATACCATAAAGAATATCAATTACATTGGCTACTGTGATACCTGTTGCAGAAGCAACCGCATCAACATTTCCATCAACTGGAGATGCAGCATCAATCAATTTTAAAAGACCATCAAAGAAAGCTAAGTTTCCTGCTCCTCCTGTGTCTCCTTGCCAAATTGCTTTCTCTAATTCGTAAGCCATATTTGCAGACTTCTCTTCCATAAAGATTTGTTCAAACGGCATATCTCTAGCCTCCTCGTTTGCTCCTGCTTTTAACATAGACTGTAAGTAGTAACCGTCTAAATCTTTGTTACAAAAAGTCTCGTTTACTTTGATGTCTCCTACTGTAATAGTTCTTTGAGTGAAAGTAGTAGTACCACTTGCATTCCAAGCACAATCATCAGCCTGAAAAGTTACAGGAGAATCTATAATATTAATAGTTGCAGACCCTTTAATTCCTGCTTGAATGTTAATCATTTGAGCTGTCTTTGCTCCAACTGTACTAGCTGCGATTAAGTCTAATTTATGTTCGTCAACGTAAGCCGTTAACCCTGCTACATTATAAGCCATTATTTATTTTTTTTAAAGTTAATTAAAGCCTCAATTCCTTTATCTGTTTTTTTTCTGAAATTAAAGCCGTTTTGTTTTTTGTTTATTTCTTCTTTTGGTTCTTCTCCGATTGCTTCAATAGCACTTACAAAAGCCTCTGCTCTTTCTTGTCCTACTTCTTTTAATTTAGCAACCTCATCTTGTAGAGATTTGATTACAGAGTTAAAATGAGTTTCTGTAGATTCGATAATCTTTCTAACCTCTTTCTCTGTCATTGTTGGTTCTTGAGTTGCCTCAGTCTCCATTTCTTCCTCAACTTCCTCAGCAACCTCTTCTACAGACTCCACTAAACCACCTGCTACTACAATAATCCTTTTATCTTCTAACTCATACGAGCCATCAGGAACAGGAACAAACCCTAACTCAGGGTCTTCAATAGTTACAGTTGAACCGATAGCAACGCTAGGCTCAATTTGTAAAAGTGTACCATCTGAAAGAGTAACCGCCTCAAAAGTCTCTACTGTTTCTTTAGCTACTTCTGTCGCTTCCGTTGACTGCTCAACTTCCGTAACAACCTCTTCACTAAATACTAGAGCTTTAACATCTTTAAGTATTTGTTTATAATCTTTCATATACTATTTACTATATAAAAAAGAATAGATTGTATATTTTTGAACTACAAATCTTTAAGCAACTCTTTTAATTGCTCTATTTTCTCCTCATCCATTGTCTTGGATGCACCCTCTTTAAACATTCCCTCAACTGAGAAACCTCTAAATTTTCCCTCCTTAATATCTTTCCAAATCTCATCATTGTCTACTTTCATAGAACCCCACCAAGAACCATCAGGAGCATCCTCAAAATTATCAGGAGCTTTAATTCCTCTCTCTGAATCTATAAGTAAACTTTCAAATAAATAAACTCCATCAGCTAACTGGTTAGAATTGTGCATTAAGTTAGTAGAGTCATTTAAACCCTCTTTCATAAACTTGAAAACAATATCCTTAATAGTTTCTTTTCTAAAGACTACGTAGAACTCTTTACCGTTGTCTATTCTTAAGATAGGTAAATCTGCTTTCATTAGATAACCGCTTACTATTCTTTTCTCCTCATCGTGTATCTTAAAAGATTGTTGCTTACTAAAAGCCATCCAATTAGATTCTATTGCAGGCATATCTACTAAAGCGATTGCGGAAACTTCTCCATCGTCTCCTATTATCAATTCTATTATTTCTAATTCTTTATCCATATCTAAAATGTTGCTGAGGCTTCTATTACACCTACTTTGTTTTGTGTTGCTGTTATATCCGTTTCTGTTACATATACTTGTTGGTCTCCTAGTATTGTACTCGTGTTGCTTACTGGGTTAATTGGTACTCCTGCCGTTGCACCTGCTGAACCTCCTGCCGCTGAACTTAAAGAGGAAGCACTTGCACCACCTCCACCGCCTCCACCTAGTAAAGCTCTAGCACTAGCCATGTTTCCTAGTATTGCTGCTATAGTTGGTAAGAATGCAATAAGGTTTCCAGGGAATGGGATTCCTGCCGCTGCTGCTATACCACTTGATATACTTCTAGCTGTATCTACTGCTAATTGTGCTATAGCTAGTTTCTTTTTTATCTTTCCATCTTTCTCTAATCTCGCTCTCTCTTTAGCAGATAACTTTTCTCCTGCTTGTTCTTTTGCTTTTATTCTATTTACCTCCTCACTATTAAATAACTCATTTGCATTACTAAGAACGTCTAAACCTTTTTGTATTTTATCAATCTCAGCTTGTCTTAATTCGTCTTTGGCTTGAGCTATATCTTTCTCCTCTTTTAAAGCTAATCTCTTAGCCTCCATCTTTTGCTCCTCAGTTTGAACAGTAACCATAGCAACCATTTCCATTCCTACTATTTCAGTCTCTATTGATTCTGCTCTCTTAGTATCAAATTTCTCTATCTCTGCTGCACTTCCTGCTCTTCTAGTTTTAGCATCCTCTGCTCTTTTCTTTCTATTATCCTCAACCGTTTTCTCTAATCCCTCTCTATCAAATGTAGATGATTTCATAGCCATGTTAAACAGATTGTGATTCTCTGCTTGTTCCTCTTCTGCGCTCATCAACTCTGTAAGACCTGCAATCTTTTCTTTTTGAAGTCTTATAGCCTCGGCATTTTCTGCATTAGCTACTTTTTGAGCTGCACCTCCTGCCGTTGTGAATTGAGTAAGACTATTAATAAAACCTAAATCTCCCTCTCTTTCTGCTCTCTCTAAGTCAAGTAACTTCTTATGCTCCTCAACTAACATAGTCTCCATCGCTTGAGCTTTAGCCTTTCTATTAAGACTATCTACATAAGCATCTAAAGCGGCTGTTCCTGCCTCTGTATTGATGGTTTCTAAAGTAATGTTTCCTAAATACTCAGGAGATAATTCATTTAACTTATTCATCGCCTCTAATCTTTGAGACTTAGATAAGTTTTCATTCTTAGCCGTATGAACTAATTTATCCAAACTAACCTTTTCTTTTACTACTGCTTTCTCTGCCTCTGCACTTGCTTCGTTATAAGCATTCTGTACCTCTGTAGCCGTATCAACTTTAGAAGTAAGTAAAACATAAGCTCCCGCTAAAGCCGTAACCCCTGCAACGATTAACATTATAGGGTTGGCTTTCATAGCTAAGTTTAAAGCCTTTTGGAAAATTGTCATCTTCTTAGTAGCATCTCCAAAAAGAATCGTCTGTATTCTACCAGTCTTTAATAAGTTGTTATAGAGTTTAGATGCAGAACTAACTCCCTCAATCGCTCCTTTGAACCCCATTGAGATAGCCATAGCCTTTTCAATAGAGGCTGCCATTTGTTGCATGGTCTCATTTTCCCCACCTAATAAAACTAAGGATGCTGTTACGTCCCCGATTCCGCCCGCAACCGACCCAATTTCACTAGCCACCTGCTCATTGTCTAAGGCTTCAAAAGATAACTCCATGTTCTTAACCTCTCGATTAGTTTGAGCCATCGCAGTAGTCAACTCATTAAAACGCTTAGTTCCTCTTTTAGTGTTTTCTAATTCCTCCTCTAAAGCCGTAAACCCTTTTTTAAGTTGACCTAATGTTAAATCTGCTTTATCCGCTTCTATTAATATCTCTAAACTAATTTCCTCAGCCATACTATATACTATTATTTTTTAAGTTAGTTGTTAACTACTTTTCCTCTTTCCATGCAATAGTTGCCGTTATTGCTGTACTTGTTCCACTTATTGTCTTTGCTGCTATTACAAAAGTCTCATCAGGTAATAACTCTGTTCTTAATAAAGTTAAATCTAATTCCGCACTTCCTCCCGCTGATACTGTAAAGGCATCTATTAAAGTTCCATTGGTTACCGTTGTTCCTGCTTTATCAACTAAGGCAATACTATTAAACTGCTCCTCAAATTGATAGTTGACCGTTCCTGCTACCGTCCCGCTTCTTATTACTTGTACAATACATCCTTTATTGTGGTCGTTATCTATTGAAATAATCAAAGGAAATAACTTACCTAAATTAAATCTATTATTATAAACAACTCTATTTTTAATCGTTATGATATTAGTCAAAGTTGTTCCTACACCGCTCACAGTATTTTCATCCGCAAAAGTGTTATTTTTAATTACCTCATCTCCCTCTAAAAAGATTGAACCACTAGCCCCAAGTACTGTTAGATTTGTTCCGCTTGCTCCTAAACTTGCAGAAGTCCATCCTATTTTAAAATTAGGATTTGAAACGTGAGTAGCGTTATTAGCATTTGCCCATTCTACTTGATGCACATCCTCAAAAAATCCAGTATTAGGATTATAGATAGCGTATGTAATATTTGCTACTCCTAAGTAGCCAAATTTAATTTTATATACATTTAATTTAGTAGGGTCAAAACCACTAAAAGGCTCTCTAATATTAAAGCTACCTTGTGCGGTATGGTTATCCGTTTGAGCTACTCCTGCCGTTGCCTCTGTTATAGATGCAGTTACTCCACCGCTAACAGACATAGAACCTGTCTTATTTCCTACACCTTTAGCAATACAAAACACTTTATCTGATGTTTGCTCGAATCTCCATGAGTTAGCTAATGTATCTGCTTTTAAACCGTCTGCAATCTCTCTAGCGTTTGTTTCTACATCTGAATTAGTAACCGTTATTCCTGCTGATGCTGTACCGTCTAAGGTTACTGTACAAGTTCCTGCTCCTGTAGCTGATATATCTATAGTTTGAACCTCTGCAACTCCTCCATAAGAGTGCAAACATCCAAAAGACGCACCATCATAACCAAAGGCTAAAGTATCTGAGATATTAAATAGACCTCCAAACTGTAAAGATAAAGCAACTCCCGTGGTGAATGAGGCTGTGAACAAACCCTCTACTCCTTGTCCTGCTCTATAGTTTAAAGTTTCTACACTTCTAATAACTCCATAACCTCCAACGCTTGTACCTGTTTGACATCTAAATAAATTCTTATTATTATCTGCACTTCCTCCAGTTGCCTCGAATGTTTCTACTATGTCAAGGTTTGCAGGGTCTATTTGATACTTATTCGCTATCTGTACTATAGGCGATTTGTGAGATGTCATTAAATCTCCAAACGCTCCTTTCTGATTCTTTTCGCTTTGTATATATGCCATTTATCTTATTTTCCAATTTGTTCCGTTACTATAAACCACAACTAAATCATTGTAGCTCGTTAAATATACAGATGTATTATCATCAAAAGTTTCACTTACCGCACTTGTTAATTCTATATTATTACCATCGGTGCTAACTTTTTTAAATGTTATATGGTTTCCATCGTTTCCAACTGCTGTAGGAAAGGTTGCTTTAACTCCTGATGCACTTGTATCTATTTCATAACCTAAGACGCTTAAATCAACTGTAAAGTCTGTAGACTTTTGGACTATTGAACCTGCTCCGCTTGTTTGCTTCCCATCTATATAAGTTACATTAGATTCTGTTACCGTTACATCGTTGGTGTTGATTAAAGTAACATTATATAAACTTGAGCCTATTAGATTTCCGTTTCCTGAGATAGATATATTTTCTGAGTCCTCTCCTACGTTATTATCATTCCCAACTATTGAGAAGTTCTTAACTGATTGTCCTACGTAGTTATCAGAACCCTCTACGCTTCCTTGTTTAGCATCGTAAGAATTACTACCGTTTATCTTGTTTTGGTATAAGTTCTTAACTGGCATCTCTTCAATAGAACCTGAACCACTTCCTATGGTAGCATTCTTTGCATTGGTTGCCGTTTGAGTTACCGTAGTATAACTATCTTTAATCTCTAACTTTAAGAAATGGCACTCTGTTAAATTAACATTAGCAGGGTTGTAATTAACTACTTTTAAAAGTCTATGGTAAGCATTATTAAACCAATATTGAGGTCTAAAAGATAAGTTCGATATATCGTTAGGAGTAAGATAAAACATTCCTTTAACTATCTTAGAATCCTTATCAATTACCTCCTCTAACTGTTTTCTATGATATACGTTGTAGAGGTTTGCATCCGTTAGAGTTATAGTGTTAAATGTATCATCATAATATATCTCTTGAGGCAATCCAAAGTTTACATCGAAAGTAGGGTTAAAAGGGTCATCGAAATGTCCTACATAAGGGTAGGTAGTTCTTTGAGTTCCATAGTGATTCCATGTAGATGCAGTTGCTTTTAAACCGTCATAGATTAAGTATCTAATATTACTGTCTGTTCTCTGAGCTTGATTATTAGAATCAGTTTTAATAATAGTACTTACTACCCTATCATTTGAGGTTTGACCTACTAAAGGAGTAGGAGAAAAGATTATTTCATTTTTATTCTCATTCTTAATAAAATCATTGTTTACCGTTATCTCTCTTTCTCCATAAGTCTTATTATAGGTTTGAGTGTAAAGCTCATTGTAGTAATCCTTATCAGGTTTGTAAGTAAACTTATATCTACCCGCATCAAGTAACCCCATAGGAGTAATTACTAAGTCTTGAGATACATCTAATTTTTTAGAGTAATCAATTACCTCGGCTGTATAGAAAGTATCTCTAGGCTCGATATTATATTGGGTAGGATTGTCTTTATCTTGCTCAACAAATAGGTTAAACATATTGATAATACTCATCACATAATCTCTCTGCTTTATATCTTGAGGTACTGCCTCTTGCATATCTACAACATCATTGTAACCGTATTCAGTATTAACTACTCCATTAGCAAAGTTTCCAGTTGTTACGTATAAGTCCCACGTACCATCATAAACGGTTTCATTGGTAGAGTTATAGAACTTTGCTCCTACATAAGATGTACCATAAAACAAATTAGGATTAGCCACAACCTCAGTAACCTTTACAAATAGTTGAGCTGTATCTCCTGAATCCATAGGAACAGCCATAGGAGAAACGTGTATCTTATTTGGAGGACTAAAGTTCCTATCTACATAAGTTGCCGTATTAGTTAACTCTAAGTATTCAGAATCAGGATAAGATGGACTTGCATTAGTTGTTAAACTTCCTGCCGCTGCTATAGATGCTCTATCTGTTGAGATAAAGAAACTTCTAGAAGCATAAGCCGTACTATTTTTTAATAATATAACCTCAACTTTTAAATAGAAGTTAGCTTGTGTTGATTCTCCTGCTGTAGGGTCAGGAATAAACTTAGCATTGAAAACCGTATCAGATTTAAAACTATAAACTCCAGTTGCGGGAGCAGTAAAGATACCTGCGTTGTGAACTCCTCCAGGGTCGCTAACATCTACAAAAGATAATACACTTGTATTAGTTCCTGTTTGCCCTACCATACTAGAGTCAAAACTAGGAGTATTAGCAGTAAATTCTTTATTTGCTATCGTGCTTGAACTCTGTCCAAACTTTAAACCGTTGAAAGGAATAATACCTTTTATAAAAGCATCATTAGAACTTAGAAAAGTACTTGAATAAGTATATCCCGAATCTGTAAATATTCTATCAAATAACTCTTTAGCAAAAAAAGCGGGGTACATCTCGTCGTAAGAATAACTATCTAAGCTATTATCAAAACCGTAGTTTATCATAGGGTAAATAAATCCCTCTCCATCGGCATAAGGATTAGTTCCACCCTGAAAAGGATAAGAAGTTGCCCACGTTAATGCTTGTTGAGTATCTGTGTAGTTATGGTTAAAATCATCTAAGTCTTGAATGTCTGTTAACTCTAATTCCCCTAGCTCATTAAATACATTTGCAATAGAACCTAATAGAACAACCTCATAACTTATATCAGAGTTATCTAAATACTTTATGTCCTTAAGCTGTAAGAAGCCGTCTAAGACCATTTCACCATCTACTAGGTACTTTGCAGTAGCTTTTAAATTTGGATTGAAAGAGCCGCTTATATTAATCTCAAAGATAAAGTTAAACAACTCATTTATTGTCTTACTTCCTGGTAGGTTGATACTCTTAGAAAAGGTTGCTTTCCTTTTATCAGGTTTTGTAATATCTTGAATCGAGAATGTAAGATTAGGGTTTAAACTTTCCTTAATCTCTACCTCTGTTCCGTTTATAAATAATTGCTCTCTAACCATTATCCTCTTTGTCTATAGTTATCATATCCAACCTCTATATTAATAGTAAGGTTAAATAGTTTCTCGCTTACGTGCTTTCTTTTCTTATGGCTTGTCTCTACTACTTTAGCGATGTATTCTAACCCATCATCAGTTTGTAAGTAAATCTCAGGACTAGAAATTAATTCAAGTAACCAACTATCCTCTTCCTCTGTTAACCAGTCTGATGTTAATTGGATTGTCTCAGTAGTCTTAGTATAATATTGTACTTTCTCCTTATCGCTTAATGAATAGACTAATGATGTACCACTAACATTATCAGGGTTTACTTTCATCATCTTCTTTTCTACTGAGGTAGTTGAGTTATTAGTAAGATAGAAATTAAAAGCATCAAAGCCTCCTAACTCATTTAAAAAGATTAACCTCTTGTATTCACTCTTGCAACTCTCTCTAATTTGAAAGGTTTTTGTCTCACTCCTTTGAACCCCTACCACCCTTGCATAGATTGTATAGTAATCTACTGAGCTTGTAATAATAGGTTGAACACCTGCTAATAAATCTGTATTGTCGATAAGGTTTAAACTAGCAGGAGATGAGGCTACATATTGAATTGTAGAAGTAGCAGGAGTGTCTATCTCCCAATTCCCTATTAAAGTTCCTGAACTATCGTAAGTGCTTACATAAAAGTCTGTAATATTAGCTAATGATGTTGCGTAGTATAACCATCCGTAATCGTTTATTCCTGTATATAAAGTAGATGGAGAGTTAGTTAAGAACTTGCTACCTGCTCCTCTTAAATCGTAATCGTTGGTAAAGTCCCAATTAATCCAATCTCTCTTATCTAAACTTGCATTGATAGCGTATCGTGTAGAATCTACTGTTAAATCAGGGTAGATAGTTCCTCCGTATTGTTCCCCAAATTTAACTACGTAATTAAGTAAAGTGTTAGAGGTGTCGTTAGTTCCTAAGATACTTGTTATATCTCCTAAGTCTGTTGTTAAGGTTGCTTCTAATACTCTGTGAATATCTACTACTCCTTTAGAGTCTGATGGTCTTAATTGAGGAAATAACCTTGCTGCTTTAGTTCCTGAACCGTTTATATATATATCAGCAACAAAACTAAAATCGGGTTGAGCCGTATTAGTCGAGCTTAATAAATACTCCATCTTGTTATAGACTGGAGCGTAATCCTCAGGTGTGTCGTTTATCGTAATTGCCATGTGTCTTGTTTTGCTATATCGTAAGCCTTAATTAATTTTCCAAAGTCATTAGGTCTAAAGTTAATCTGTACCTCTTTACCTGTCTTATTATGGATAAAACATTGAGTTACTGCTATCATCTCCTTTATGTTCATTTCTTTATGAATATTGATTTAGCGATATTACTAGTAATTAAGGTTACATCTTTTGTAGCTGCTTTTGTTATATCTCTTTGTAGTTTCTTTAATCGTTCCTGAGTTACCACCTCATCATAAAACTTATTTCCTTTAGTTCCTTTCTCTTTCCAACTCTTAGCCATAGCATAAGCCTGAGAATCTCTTGAACCTGCTCTATATGTTTTACCAGTCTTTAAAGATGTGAACATTGATTTAGGAGTAGCATATAACCCTTTATTATTCATCCAAGATTTAGCATATCCAAAAGGAATTTTAGAGGATGCTTTATAAGAGTAAGGAGTATTTACATTTACATTCTTAGTTCCTGAAACTCCTTTATTTACAAAATCATAATAATCCTCAAGTAACAATAAGAACTTTATATTAGTTCCCATTACTTTAGTTTCAAACTCAATCGACTCAGCTAGTAAACCGTTAACGTAAGCATCCTTGCTTCTTAGGTTCTCTCTAAGTTCTTTTTGCATCTCATTACCAAACTCCCAAAGGACATAAGCAATAGTTCCCTCTTTAGGTGTTCCTAGTTGGGAATCATTAAAACTTTCTATCGAATCTATATTACTCATCTTTTTCTATTCTCCCATTCTAGTTTCTTCTGCTTGTCTTTAACATAAGCACAAATATTTAGAAACGGTATTACATTCATTCCTTGATAGTATTCCCATTTTTCAAAGCATCCATTAGAGAGGTTATCGAGTGTAACGTACCATCCCCATCGTTCAAAAAATCCTTCATTACCTCCGCTTGTATTTCCTCTGCTTCCGTCAGCTTCTCGTTCATCTTCGATTTCAAAGAGTCCTGAATAACTTTGGTTAAGCTCGCCGAGAGATTCCAAAAAAAAACCCCTATTGGATAAGCTATAGACATAGGTAAGTGATTATAGAAGTCATTAGCTACCTTTTTATAATAACTAGGCTCTATTGCTATTCTTTGCCACTTCTTACGCTTCTTCTCAACTGGAACAGATATAGAGGCTAATATCTCGTGAAGTTGGTTATAGGCTACATCATCATCATTCTCAGCATTCTTTAACTTAGTAACTACACTCATGTATTGACCTGCATCTAACTCGTTAGCATTTAATACTATCTCATAGTCTTTGCCCTCTATTGTA
>Ga0208767_1003392_pt1 | contig 11610 bp, 22 predicted proteins | sample VirMetDEL_Mar_21_FD_184514 | JGI IMG/M metagenome (GOLD analysis project Ga0208767, IMG submission 184514) | Aqueous microbial communities from the Delaware River and Bay under freshwater to marine salinity gradient to study organic matter... | ecosystem: Environmental > Aquatic > Marine >... | reverse complement strand
CCGGCCACCGCTATAATTATGTTAAACAACAACTGATATTCCATTACTCTACCGCTACGCTAGTAATTGCCATAACCACCACAAAGATGACTGTAAATGTACCTAATATTGCAGCTATGTCGATCATCGCTGCGCGGGACTGTGCTTTCTGTTTGGCCTCGGCAATACGCATATTCCGTATCCTAGCCCGCTCTTTAATCATGTCATGCCAGAGATTGGCGTTGCCCGTCCAGTAGAACAGGTCTTTAAGTTCTTTCTCTAGCTGCTCTGCTTTCTTCTTCTGAAGCGTGATCTCCAGAGCCTGACTCTCAACAGACTTGCCACCAAACAGCTTTTCTATCTTGCTGGGGTTGGTGGCTTTTTGCTCTAGTACACTGACCTCTTCACGGGCATCCCAGAACTTACTCAAAGCTCTGGTCATGTCACCCAGCTCCCGACCTTCAGTCACCGCCGTCTTCATGAAGCGGTAGGCAGAGGCACACACTTGCACTGCTGCGATGATCTCTGCGGCCATTAGTAGATTTTCACCCCGTCTTGAGTCGGGTCTACTAATATTGGCTTGCAGTACGCTGTGATCCCTACAGAGGTACTGGGTGAACCTCTCTGTCTTAGTTTTGCGGCAAACTCGTTGCAGGTGTCGATACTACGGAAGCACATAGCCTCACGACAGTCATCGTTAGCTACCTCGACTCCACCTATAGTCATAATTAAAACAAAGACGTGTACCACAGCTCATACTCTCAAAAACCTTAGCTTTAAACATCAAACTTAAACGGACACTTATTTTGTTTTAGCGCATTTCTTTTAAAGTAATAATGTCGTTTAAACGACATAGCAACATTTGCTTGCTGTATATTTCTAAATTCTTCGTCGCTAACTAAATGATTTTTTAACACCATTTTTCTTTCTGTAATAGGTACAAAATGATATATCGGCGTGTTTACTTTTAATAAAAAATTTTGTTGTTCTTTTTGCCTCTTTACATACATGTTTACATTAGTAGCAGCGTTTACTTTAAAGTCCATTACGCCAGACAAAACATGTGAAAAATTTAACTTGTCAAAGTGCCATTCGGGTTGCAAAGCTATAAAGTCTACTTCCTCATCGCAACGTATTACCCAAGGACTAATCAATTTTAAATGTTGATATTCGCTATCTAAAATTGCTTTGTTTGAACTGTTTTCATCGTGTATGTCTATTTCTGAACTACAATCTGAATATTGGTACCTGTACTGGGTAGTTCCTTCTGGCCCTATTTCTAAAAACAAATCGCTCCAAAGAGGTAAAACAAAACCTTTAGAAAAATATTTTAAAAATGCAACACACTCTTTTAAGTTTCTTACGTTTTCTTTACTAGACGGCCCTTTGTACTGTGGAGTAGGTAAGGCTTTGAACCAATCTGGTATTGCTTTGTTAGCTAAAATGATAGGGCAATAATTATAGACTTCTGACTTATTTGTGTAGCAATTAACAATTAATTTTTTGTTTCTTTTTAAAAAACCCATAAAATCTACTTAATAACCACTGTATCTGTGTCATCAAAAAATAACATCTCGCCCTCACAAACCATGTTCCAATCCGGCCCTTCTTGCTCACTTCTCGAAGGCACTTCAATAATCACATGTCTTGCTAACCACTCTGTGTTTCCTTGAAACACGCGCCAAACATGTTCTACTGTGCCTCTGCCCGGTTGCCCTCTTGACTTATTGAAACGTATTCTATATTTCATTCGGGCTTGTTAGGCCATTCCATATTTGGGAACTCAGCATGAGAACGTATTTCTCGTAATTGTCTTCTATATTCAATCCAAGCTATTCGGTCTGCATTATCCATAGGAACATCAGAAAGAACTGCCCAGTCAGATTCAGCTAAAAGTTTCTTTGCTTTCTCCCAAGCAATCCATCCGGCTGTAGATTGTACCGCTTCAGTACCTTCGCCAGCAGGGAACCATCCTTGATTAGCGTATTCTTCTCCTAACCAAGATAAATCAGATAACTGATCTACTATATTGCTCATCCCAAAGATCGGCCCCCAGTTTTCTGGTAAAGGCTGCGGATCATTTAGGGCCTCATTTGTTTGCGTGTTTTTTAATTGCCATAACTGTGTCATCTGAATGACTCCTGTCTTTATCTATTTTTAAACCGGGTTGATCTTCAGGTTTTGGTAAGCTGCAATCTTGTTTAAAAGGTACCGCCATTGGTGCATGTGAAGAATTGTTTTCTATTCTTTCATTCCATTTTCTCCAACTAGCAAAATCTTCTCTTGGCTGTAGGTTAATATGGCACCCTATTGCAGCAGCTAGTTGGTGGATAATTTCAGTAGCCTCTACAGGTTGTAAAGGCAACCAAGCACAATGTCCATTATTTAAACGTATGTTGATCTCTACTACTCCACCAAAAGCAGTACCAATTCCTAGGCTTCTGCCACGGTACAAATCACCTTCTCTGGAGGCGTCTATTATCTCTTCTTCAATTTTTTTAAATTTTTCAGATGGATTATGTTTAGCCATTATGTTGCATTCCAACTAATTACTACCTGACCTCCAGAACCTACTGTTACAGGATAGCTTCCGCCCGGACTTACTGGTTGGCAGTTATACGTCGCGGGAGAACCGGAGCTACCGGGGTTCCCCGGATTACCTGCGCCCGGCCCCGATGGATAAGCGCCGCCGCCTCCACCACCGCCTCCACCACTATTACATGTAGTAAAGCCAAAACCGGGGCCGCCATTACCCGCAGTAGGTGCGCCATTTCCTCCAATACCACTTGAAGCACCGGGATTACCGGGATTACCCCCAAGGTAACCACCACCGCCTCCACCACCGACAATGTTTACGTACGGAGGCCCAGCCCAAGTTTGCTGGTAATAACCACCGCCTCCGGCCCCACCCCCTTGTCCTCCAGTTTCTGCGACTCCTCCGTTCCCCGCATTACCTGCACTACCGCCCGGAAATGTTAAACAAATAGCCGTAGAAGGATTACCTGCACTACCCGCACTGCCGGGGTTGCCGAAGGGAGATGGAGTGCCGGAAGTACCGGGGCTGCCTGATCCTCCTCCGGGCGCCCCTACGGGCGAAGGATTACCTGCATTCCCCGGATAAAATTGTGAAGAATTACCACAAGGGCCACCGGGGCCACAGGGGCAAGCAATAAACTGAAACAGACCTCCGCCGCCTCCGCCGCCTCCGCCCCTACCAAGAGGCCCCCCTCCGGGGTTACCGGGATTGCCCGGGTTACCTGTCCCTCCTTGTCCTGTAACATTTACTTCGCTAATTCCAACAGGAACGGAAAAAGTACCGGGAGAATTAAAAGTTTCTGATCCCGCTGGGACGCCGCCTGCTCCGAATAATCCTAGTTTTGTAGTTCCGATAGGCATTTGAAACTCCTATAGATCAAGTCTACTAGATGGATAACCCAAATCAGGTCTAACATCTAGTTTATTAGATAAATTTGAACCGTTTTTATCCACGTAATGTAACATTATCTGCATAGCAGAAGCACCAACAGGTAATACGTGTCTCCAGTGTGATGCTTCACAACCTTGATATAAGACTGCATCCCCCGGATTTAACATAAATTTCATTGGGTCTTTGTCTTTGTATTGCACCCAAAAAGGCCAAACTTCTCCAACATAAGCTATGCTAATTGTTAGACTTATCTCGCAAGAATCTCGGTCTTTATGCGGAGGTAAATCCTCGTTTTCTTGGTAGATGCGAGCGTATGTATATGTAGGCTCAAGTTGTAAGTCTAATATTTCTTCTACTCTATTTTTTGCACCTGCCAATAAAACTTCAGCTAGTGGGTCAGCATAATAAGCCCATTTACTCCATATATCTTTACTGCTACTTGTCCATTCACCGCGCCGTACCTTATTAGTAAAGTATGCAGCAAAGGTGTTAGTCGTCTGTTCGTCTAAAAAAGAATCTAGCTTTATACATCCATTCTCTTTAAAAATTTCATTCATAGTAAAACCAGCCAGTAACTATATATTTTGGTTCATCACTTAGTACAAGGTTACCCCTATGAGCGTGAGTAAAAGCAGCGGGCCATATTAAAAGCGTATTTTCAACGGCTGGTATACGCTCTTGTTGGTATAAAAATTCAGTTTCTCCCCCGCCATTTTCAGGTAAAGTGTTTAAATACAATGAATAAACTAATACTCGATTAGCTTGGTCACCATCATTTTGTTCGGCATGCCACAAATGGTATCCACCACCCTTAGTGGTTTTTTGTATTTTCATGCAGTTGCCGTTTATTCTGCTATTTTTTAATACAGAAAATTGTTCAGTGTACGCCTCAAATCCTTTTTGTAAGGTTTGAAAAAATATTTCTCTTGAGCAATGGCCTTCAAAGTTAGCTAACTCAAGCATTCCAGCGTTAAAACTTATAGCAAGATCATCTTTTTCGTGTTTAGCAGCATACATTCTTCCTTTTTGCTGCCTGTTATATCCGGCCCCCTCTGCAACACGATTTTCAAACTCCGCTATTAAATGTTTGCAGTATCTTTCTGGACAGGCATTTCGGTAAATGCCTATGAAGTTATTATATGTATCTGTCATCTAAACATTGGCCCTGTTACCCAAGCTACTAAAGACTGCCTATTTCCTTTAGTTACTGGCGTAACTCTATGTAAAGTATAGGATGGAAATACTGCTATAAGACCTCTTTGCTTTTCAATGGTTACTGGATTTTCTCCATTTAAAATTTGTAAATTGCCACCTTCATATTCGTGGGGGTCTGATAACTGAACTACAATAGATAACTTTCTACTAACAAAATCGCTACCAAAATCTTGATGCCATCCATAAGTACCTTGTTCGTCTTCAGAGTAAGTAGTTAATTGAAGAGCTTCTCCAAAACCAATTAAGTCAAAACGATAAAACTTATTTATTTGAGACGCTACATAAGCTAACTTTTCAAAAACAAAATTAGTTTCTTCGTTTTTGTTTATCCAAGAAATATTACAACGGCGCAATTTAGTGTTTTGTACTCCATCCCCCACTAAAGGTTTTTCCGTAGCAGCCCTAGCTCTACCCTGTAAATAATTTAACTCTTCTATAGAAAAAGCGTCTTTCCACCAATAAAAAGGAGGTAACTCACTAGAAAAAGGCGTTATCGTATGCTGCACTATTTTTCCTTATGACTAACAATAAAATGTATACATCTTGTTGGGCTACTGTTTTTGTTAAAGCTCAAAGAATGTTTAAGCCAAGAATTATTAAACAAAACAGTTCCTGGTATCACATCTTTAAAATGTATAGACTCTGTAGCGTTAGTCACAGTTTCAGTAATCTCATAATGTAGGCTTACAAACTCCTTCCCATACCTAGAATCAAGATAAATAGGGTATGAGCCTTCTTCTGGCGTTTCTAAAAAAATCCACCCGCACACTTGGCTATTTTTATGTATATGCGGTTCAGTAAACCCCGAACTTTTTATTTCTTGCGCCCACAAATCTGAAACGTATAGCTCATACTTAGAAGTATCATAACCTTGAGAATACAGTATGTTACCTGCTTCCCTTACTAAGTAGGTTTTTAACTCGTTTAAATCTGGCGCTAAAACAAGTGAAGCCGACTGTTTCACTACACAATCGACTTCAAGTGCTTGTAATTGCTGCAAGCAGAACTCTTTTACTTTGCTAGCTAACTCTGGTCTTTCTTCGCGATACACTATCGTCGGAAAATAAGCAAAGCCTTGCATTAGCTATTTACATAAGTATTTAAAGTATCTGCCATAGCAGTTATGTCAGCAGCACTAACAGCCCTAGATTCTACAGGCTGACTAAGACTGTTTTGCGTTAAAATTTCTTTAGCTATTCGCACTAATTCTAGTTTTGCTCTTTTAGCATCTGCCGCAGCGTTAGCCGCAGCTCTATCTGTTTCCAAGGCAACTAGATTAGCATTCCTAGTAGCTTCAAGGGTTTGTTGCTCTTCAAGGGTCATGTCTAAATCTCCTATAACAAATAACTAACTTATGTAGTTAAATTTTTCTGTGAAATGTTACCGTACCAAGTTGTCCCGCCATCAGGCGAAAAGAAAACCCATACGTCAATTGCATTTGCAGTGGTAGTTCTTGCTAAAGACGCTGCTCCACCGGGCCACTTAAAAGTACCTCCTGCCCAAGATACTGTTCTGCTGGGTGTAGCATCGTTCGCTAAAATTAACGTAAAGGATGTAGCACGATTTGAATTACTGTTAGAACCCGCTAAAGTAAACGTACAGTTCCCTGTCAACGTAGCGGTAAACACTTGTCCGTTAGTAGCTGTTATAGTCTGAGCAGTTCCGGTGTTGCCTATAGCAGACACTTTGTCGGAGAAAATACCCGTCATAAAACTGGCGGTAACGTCCATCTCACCCGTTCCTTTAGGCGTGATGTCTATGCCGACATTGGTATCGTCACCTGTGGCCGATAGTGCTGGGTTGTTCCCAGTGGCTGCGTTAGCCAAAGTCACTTCGTTTACAGCAGAACTTGTTGCTGTAACTTTAATCAACTCCGCGCCGTTTGTATCGGCAATTGCAGTTCCGATTTTGGGGCTGGTAAGCGTTTTGTTGGTAAGTGTTTGTGTGTCTGACGTTCCTACCACATCGCCGGTTGGTGTAGCTTTACCACTGTCTTTAATTAGCTTGCCTGTAGTGCCATCAAACGCAGTGAAATTGTTGTTAGTTGAACTGCCGGGGCCAATCACATCACCATCAGTTACGCTCTCTATCAAAGCTAAGGCGTCAACAACTGCTGCCCCTGCACCCGCACCATCTAGGTAAACAACTTTGGTCTTACCAGAAGCAATAGTGACGTTAGCGCCGGAGCCTTGCGAAATGTCTATGGACTGACTGCCTGTAGTAGCGTTTTCGATCCACATGACACGAGAGACGGTGTTTGGCCCAATAGTCAGCGTTCTAGTCGCCGTGAGGGTCGCACTAGATGTAACCTTGAAATACAACGCACGGGCCGGATCAGTCGCACCGTCTGCTACCGTAGTGGTCGCATCAGCGTCAGTAGCAAATCCGTCTTGCGTGTTGTAACCAAGAGCTTCACCGATCAGTTCAAGGTTAGTGTTTGTACTCGTACCCCAAGTGCCGTCTTCGTCACCCGTGGTAATTTCTTTGAGTCTTAAATTGTTTACATAAGTAGCCATTTGTTAGCTCCTATAATGACGCATCGCCGGTTGCCGGAGGCACCGAGGTCGCATAAATCTTCGTATTTTGCCGAAGGTTCAAAGGCTCACCGCAATCTGAACAAGTGTCTGCCGCAAGCTCCGACTCGTCAAGATCAAACCCGCAATTTGCACAAAGAATTTCTACTTCATGGCGAGGATCAATCCCGCTCTCTAAATTTTTAGCTTCATTTACAGTTCTCACGCTGCTATCTCCGTCCAATTTGCATTCTGATCTGGGACTATTTCGCCCCATACTAGCACATTTCCTACCTGTCCGGTGGCCTGTACTCCTATCGGGTAGACGTTTCCTTTCGCTACTACAGACTCAGAACCTAACGCTGTGGTGCCCTGAACGCCTGTTACAAGGACTCTCTGCTGTAGGTATACCGTAGCATTGCCGAGAGCAGTGGTTCCGGCTACGCCCGTAACATTGACCGTAGCGTCGGCATTTACTACCGGAGTGCCAAGGGCTGTGGTGCCCTGAACCCCTGTAACTGCAACATCTACCGTGGTTACTGGCCCTGCTGTACCTAGAGCGGTTGTACCCTGTACGCCTGTTACCGCAACAATAGCGTCAGCTTCGACACCCACTGTGCCTAGTTCGCCAGTTGCCGCGTTACCTAACGCATCAACAGCTCCGTCCCCGTTAGCTACAACATTACCTAGCGTAGTAGTGCCAGCTACGCCTGTCGGGAATACTCCAGCACCTTCTTGAACGGTTACTGAGCCAACCGCACCAGTGGCAACAAGCCCAAGGGATTCACCCCATGCACCTTGACCCCAAGTGCCTCTACCCCAACCACCAAGGTTGACGGTTACATTCCATACCGTGTATCCAGTTACACCAGTAGCTGATACACCTGTAACGCCAACTGACGCATCTGCTTGAGCGGCTGCTGTGCCTAGTCCTCCTGTCCCAGATACTCCAGTTACAGCTACGGTTGCAGCCCCAGAGACAGAAACGCTACCCACTTGACCGGTAGCAGCGTCAATACCGGGAGAATTACTTCCCCACTCGCCACTACCCCAAGTGCTATACCCCCAACCACCGAGTATTACGGTAACGTCAGTCATCTAACACCTTTTACGCAATACGAATTATCGCGTTACTAGCGTCCGCAGTTGGGAACACAATAGTAAAATCACCTGCGGTAGACGTTTTATCTGCACCAAAATCAAGCACAGCCACGGCCTTATTAGACTGAGTGCTGTTGTAAATCAACGCGCCACGAGCAGTAATTGTCGCAGTAGACCAAGTAGTATCGTTAAAGTCAGTGAACGCTGTAGTGCCAGAGCTGGTAGGTGCTACCGCTGTTAGCGAGTTTCCGCCCGCAGTGTAGCCTGTGCCAGACACTTCGTTAGTCACGCTGTACGCTGTAGTCGTAGCATCCAGAGTTGCAGAGCTGGTGTACAAGGCAATGTACATGCTGTCCGCAGTGGTGCCACCACGAGCAACAGTTGTTCCAAAGGCATGTATACCGTTAAGAAGCTCCACCTTGAAGCTCGTACACATTGCTTGAGTAATAGCCATAATGGGCCTCTCCTATAGTTTACGGATAATGTTAGCCAACTCAGCGTGGCCTTGCTTTTGGAGTTCTGCACAAATAGTGGTTCTATCTGATTTGATAGCTTCTTTCATGTAGAACACTAAAACCTGTCTAATTTGTTCTTTGAATACCAGAGCCTGCGCTTTGACCTGCTCATCCGCGTCTTTACTGACGTGCAGCAGCTTCTCCAAAGCGCGATCTGCCAGCTCCTCTGGCGTCCAGCCACGATTACTGGTGGTATGAACGTCTACCTTAAAACCGTTATCAAAAGTTGTCTGAACACCTTCAATCAAACTTCTGCTCCCCTAGTAGTCTGCCCATCACGATATGCGTCTTTTCTCATCTTGCCGTCGCCAAGGTTAACCAACAGTGTCACAGCTTGCACGTACAGTTTTTCGTACAACGCTACCATATCAGGCTCGCCTTTCTGAAAGCGTATCGCTTCAACCAAAGCGCCGTTCAACAACGCAGAATCGAACTCATTGCCAAGCCATGTAGTGCCCGCTGTAACGATAGATTCTGGGTAATAACCATAGTGCAGTTCTACATCGTAGTTGCTATCCGGTGTAGGCCCTAAAATAAGTGCTCTGTCATCGAACCAAGCATAGTGCTTTGGAGTTCCAGTAGTTGAAGCGTTTGGATACGCTTCACGAATAAAATTTACATCTTTATCAAGCAGATACGTGTAATCTCCACTTCCATCAATAACAGCTAACGAGTAGACATAAAGTAAATCTGTTGGATATACCAGATATTTATTACCAGAAGTTGTGTTTCCTGTTTGATTTTTACGGAGCGCAGGCAACTGAACAGAGTTGTATATTTTTTGCTCTGCTTGCTCTGTAAACATAGCAAGTTGATCTGCGGTAAATGTCTGTTCGCAGATGTCTTCTATGTTAGTTGTAAGCTCAGTGTAATTCACTACGCCATCGGCCCTCGTGACATTGTGCCTTTAGTAGCTGCACCTGCACCGCGCATTTTGATGCCACTAGTTTTGACATCAATAGGTTGGTTGCAGCACTCAGACTTGTAAACTGTAGGCTGGTTAGGAAACTCTATAACCGTTGGTGCCTTCTTGCTTTCTCGTTTCATCTCGTAGCTCCTAACTAGTTGTTACTGTTACCGTACCGACTTGCCCTGTTGCTTCTAAATTATCAGGAGTTAGTCCGTCGTTATTGTTAAATCCTACGGGGTTCCAGCCCCACTGTATGTCCCTACTGACCTCTAACTCGGCACTATCTGGTCTTGGGTCACGTATAGCTTGTGGGTCATCTACTGGAAACTCACCGAGTTTGTTCTGAGGTTGATCTGGATTCCAACACTCAGGACACGCTTTTAAATTCGTTTTATTACCCTTACGGATAAGTTCTCTTAACTCTCTGAGCTTGTACTGGAACCCGCAAATATCGCAGATTGCTAGGGCTTTCTGCCCAGACGCGTACTTATGGCTCATTATCTAACCCCGTATATACGCGGTACAAGGCTCAGTGTAGCCTTCTCCCTGTCCTCCTGCGCCGCCAGATCAAACTGTTCGTCATATGCCGCTTTTAGCATAGGTAGACGCTGCGCCAAATCAGGTTCTTTCATGGCTATGTAATAAGCCAACCCTGCTACTAAACAAGGCAAAAATCGGAAGTTCACATCCGCAGTGTTAACTCCTGTACCCGCATCTTCAATACGGCGCATACGCCAGTATTTTAAAATATAGGTAGTAGACGCATCCGGCACAGGCCATACAGTGACTGTAGGATTAGCTTGTCCACGATCTATGTATAGCTGTATCGGACGTCCTTGCGACAGTTTGTTAGGAATACTAGCGTAAGTAGACACACTTATTCGTGTAATGTTGAGGTCGGATTGGGTAGTGATGTTCCCATCGCCCGTACGTACAACATGTTCAAGCAAATCAACAGTATCGGCTGGAAGAGCATAAGAAGCTGTCCCCGATACTAAGTTCACTGTGCCTTCCTCAATCGTCCACATATTGATGCCACGGTTCTGCCACTCAATAGTCAGCAGATTCATGGAACGTCTGGCGGTACGTAGGTCGTAGCCTGTCCGCATTTCGCGTCCGGCACGCTCAAAGGCTTCTTCCGCAATCTCGGTGAAGTCCATATTAAATGTAGCTGTGCCTGACGTAGCCATTATTTACCCCAGCTTTCCCGCGCTTTTTTCTGCGCGGTCTTAGATAAATCTTTATAGTGGTAAAGTTTCTTAGAACTCTTAGACATAGTTTTACCGGTCATAAGAGTCCCATCATCGTGTTTGTGCATACCACCTCTATGCACCTTTCCATCTTTGTAATAGTGGTTTACACCTTTAGCCATTACTTTTTCTTCTTTGCCACTTTCTTTTTGCGCTGTAAAGACTCTACTCTTTTGGGTTTACCAGCAGGTTGCCCTAGTCTTTTTTTCTGCGCGATTCTTTTCTTTTTCTCTGATGCGGTCATCTCACCAGAGGTTTTAGGGGTCTTACTGGAAACTCGTTTGGTGGGTCTACAGTAAGGCGTACCCCTCTTTTCACCTTCTTTGCGTCCGCAGGCTTTCCCCGTACGAACGTCTTTCCAATCTTCCTTAAACCACCGCTTTAGCGCGGCTCCTTTTTCAGTTTTTCTTACGGCCACTGGACTTATTACCCCAGTTCTTGGCACCGACTTTACGGCACTTAGCTATGGCACCTGAAGCGTATGCAGAGGGGAACACCTTGTATCGAGCCTTCACCTTACGGTAACACTCGTCTTTAACTGATCCACCTTTCTTTAAGGCTACGGGCCGCATTTTGCCCATACCTCTGCATTCCATCATCGGAGGTTTATCCTTCCCTGACCACGCTGGGCGATACCATTACCACGGCACATGCCGCCTTTGTTCATCTTCTTAACTTTACCGCCGTAGTTCATACCTTC
>Ga0208767_1003391_pt1 | contig 11610 bp, 10 predicted proteins | sample VirMetDEL_Mar_21_FD_184514 | JGI IMG/M metagenome (GOLD analysis project Ga0208767, IMG submission 184514) | Aqueous microbial communities from the Delaware River and Bay under freshwater to marine salinity gradient to study organic matter... | ecosystem: Environmental > Aquatic > Marine >... | reverse complement strand
TAGGTAGAGGTTTATACTCTTCACAATTTGTCATATAATTAGCATCGCTTAATATTCCTGTTTTTGTAGCCATCTTTTATATATATAATATATATTTTATTTTATACTTTTAAAAAAAGTATATCAAAATACGCCTCCGTAGTCGGCGAGGACTACTTGCAGGAACATTTATCTTTTAAACTATCTACAACTATGTAATTATCAAAACCATCACGGAAGCGTTTAGTTTCACATTTTGGAGAGAAATCAATAAATAAAAAATTATATGGTTTTGAATGTGTATATTGACACATAGTGTCCCATTCTTCATCTGTTATAGGCAAATCACATTCTTCCTTAACCTTTTTAATTTGGTTTTGGTCGTTTATCTTAAAAAGCATCAAATGAGTTGTGTTTTCCCTAATGGGCCTTGGAACGCCGTCCTGACTACAATAACTCTGCACGAGCATAAATAAACTTATTCCTAAACCATCTCCCACGTGTCTATGCCTAATTGAAAGGTTGGTTAAACCAGCAGTTCTTTTTGTCATTAAATCAGTCCCCATACAATCATCAATTATACATGCTAATCTTGGTGGTCTTTCTTCGTCATATTTCCATTTATCATTAAATTCAAAATCAAAAAATTGCTGTTCTAAATATGCTAATAAATCACCTGATTTAATTTTATCAAAAGGTGTATTTTTAATATCTTTTTTATATTTTTTGTAAAGTTCTTTTCGTTTTAAAAAATCGTCCCACTCTTTTTTTTCTGTTTCTACATTACTTTTTATTTGTTTTAATACGCCAATATCAGGTTCATATACATCTTCTTCTTGTATATCACATATTTCCCATATAGATTTATTACTTGCGTATGTTGGAGTAATCAAATAGACCCGGTCAAAATAACCTTTATCTTTTGCTTGTTTAACTAAATTAGCAATTGCTACGGACTTGCCACCACCTCGCTTACCTGATGCTATTGTTAAGGTATGGAGTTTGGGAAAATCAGCGTCTGTTTCAATAGTAAAAGCAGATGCTTTCGGTAATTGTGTCTTAAATTTATTTATAGGTTTTACTTTCATAGTATATTATATAATAAATATATTTTATTATTATATAAATGACTATTCCAATTTGGATGGACGATATTTTTATTTTAAACTTAATAGGAATAATAGGAGGAGGAGGTATATATTGTTTAACATTTATTCTTAAAAGTAGATGTAGAAATATTAATTGTTGTTGTATAAGTTGTGAAAGAGACGTTTTACCACCAGCAGATTTAAATAATGTAAGTATTACTTCTTGAGTTGGCATCGTGGGTCATAAGGATTTAAACATCTTTTATAATTTTCTATAAATTCTTTACGATTTATATTTTCTCGTTGAGAGAAATTGACTAAATTACCTTTACCTTTTTTCTGTTGTGCTTTCATTTCATAATGTAATGGACTTATCCATCTATATAAAATATCATCAGGTTCTAATTCTTCTTTAAAACTTTCTGGTGGTAAAAAATTAGCGAGAGAATGTATATCAGCACCAAGAGCAATAGCACCAGCACCAATACCTAATGCGGGATTAATAGCACCTAATGCTAATGAACCTGCTAAATCTCTGAACCATTTATGTGGTTCTACTTTTACTAATTCTTCATTAGAAAATACTGCTCTTGAACCACCAACTACATCGCCTGGGACATAATAATGAATTGTTTTATTTTCAGGTGTATCTGTATTTGATAAATTAGTTAGTTTATCTAATGGAGAACTACCAGCATTAAATATATAATTTTTTATATTATTTTTTTTACCAATTACAAATGCTTCACTACCGCCCAAACTATGACCTGTTGTAGTAATATTTGCGTTAGGATATTTTTGTTTTACCGCATCATATTTATCTTGTGCTATTTGATAATAACCTAAATTTTTATCTAATAATTTTTCACTTGGTAATCCAGTAGCAATAGGCGTCCAAGTATATAAAATATCTTTTACATTTGCTGTTCCTCTATATGAAATAATTACATCATTAGGTTTATTAGGGTGTTCCTTAACTGCTACTACACTATAATCATCACTTAATTCTTTATCCAAATTATGAAGGGGTAAATGTTCTTTCATATTTTGTTCTGCTTTATCATATCCGTGTGAATACATATCATAAGCAACACTACTTAAAACAGCGTATCTTCTCATTACTTTTACTCTATCCTGTGCCATAATATCACCAACATCAATTACATCAGGTGGAGTTTCATAGGGTAAATTTGGTGGTATTTCTTCCTTGTATTCTTTATTGGGGTCTTTTAAATCTTCATTAGGTGGAGAACTTATATCCATTATTATATATATATACTTTTTAAAATATACTTTTAAAAAAAAGTATAACAAAAATAAAGACAAAACGCCTCCGTAGTCGGCGAGGACTACTAATTTCCCCGCAATCTACATTCCATAGCATATTTATATACACCAACACGAGCAAATTGTTCTATTTTAAGTGGTCTATCTAAATCATAAAAACCATAGGTACGTGGATATTTAATTATATCATTATATCTTCTTTCTATTTTTTTTATGCCTAATCCTGTTAGGTCTGCTATTTCTTCAAAACTATTTGACTTTTTGACATCTTGCATGTAAAAACGATTAAATCGTGCCTTATAACTCATTATATATATCTAAATATTAAAATTTTCTAAAAAAGTGTAAAAAAATCTAAAAAAAAATATTTAGTAATAATATAAAGATGCCGAAAAAAGCAATTGCCGAAGAGGTTAGTGAAGATGAAGGGGTTAAAGAGGTTGGGCCCCCTGTTAAACTAACAAAGAAAGGTCAGAAACCAAGACAATTTACAGAAAATCATTTAGAAAAATTAAAATTGGCGAGAGAGAAAGCTAGGGACACACAGCAAAGAAATAAAGTAATTAGACAAATGGAAAAAGAAAATAAAGCAGAGGAGGAACGATTGAGAAAGGAAGCAATAATGGCGAAAAATCAAGAGATAAAATCATCATTAAAAAAAATACCTAATAAACCAACTGATAAACCGAGTGCTTTAACGAGGGAAAGCGTCCCTCACACGCCAAAAGATGATGATGATAATGACGCCTCCGTAGTCGGCGAGGACTACGAAGAAGAGAATATTAGAATTATAAAAAAGGAAAAGCCAAAAAAGAAAAATAAAAAAAAGCCAATTGTAATCGTTCAGCAAAGCGATAGTAGTAGCAGTGATGATGACGAGCAACAGGTAGTATATGTAAAAAAAAAATCAAATAGATATAAAAAGGTTATATTACATCAACCACAACCAGCACCACCTCCACAACCAGTTTATGAACCTGAACCTGAACCAATTAGACAACCATACAAGCCTAATAATCCATTTTTTAATTTGAATTATAGAAAGTTTTAAAATATTAATATTATATAATAAATGCCCGTTAGACACAGAACACACTTTACCGCCCCAGGCGAAAGAAAGACGTGTCCGCCTGATTTAGAAGGTAGATTGAGAAATCCGTTATGTAGAAAAGAATTAGCAGAAAGCAAACAAGGACCATCAAAACCCGGACCAGCACCACCACACCCAGGGCCAAAACCGGGACCAGTAATACCAATTACACCAATCGGTCCTCAACCACAGCCAAAACCGCCTTATATACCACCAGACACGCCTCCAGATGAATTAACACCTGCTTTACAAACATTAGGAGCATTAGCAGGAGCAGGATTAACTGGATATGGAGCATACAGAGCAAGAGGAGCATTAAGAAAAATACAAAGTAATAGAAGATTAGGAAGGGATTGGAGGGGTCGTGAAATAGATGAACCTGAGGAAGAAGAACCGAGAACTAATTTTAGAGAAGGCAGAGGAAATGTCCAAGAAAGAATATTAGATGAACCGACAGAGGAAGATGAACCAGCAGGTTCAAGAGCGACACGAGCAAGAGAATTAAGACAAGCGAGAGAAACAGCCCGAAGCAGACCAAATAGAAGTTCTATATTAGATGATAATCCAGATGCAGAAGAAGGCGATATTGAAATGCAAGAAAGGTCTAATTGGACAAGGTCTAGACAAAGCCTTCGTAGCGGACAAGATATGGAACAAACAGAAACTCAAGAAAGAATACAAGGTGAAGACCCAGAAACTTCTTTTGATGATATTAAATATACAAATCCTGAAGAAGATACATCTTTTACTGAAGCACCTACAGATGAAACATTTGAAGATAGTTTGCGTCCAGTGTCATTAGAAGATGCACCTGATAATCCCGCCGTTCAACAGCAATGGCAGCGAAGTTTTAGAAGTAAATTACAAAAATTATTGAGAAAGCCACCTGCCGCTGATCCTGAGGCAGCAGAAACAGAATTACAAACGGCACAAGAAGCAGAAACATCAGCACAAGCAGAAGCAACAGAAGCAGATACTACATTAGATGATATAGACCAAGCAGTTCAAGAAAGTAGAGCAAATTTAGCAAAACAACAAGCCGAATTAGAACAAACAAAAAATGAATTACAAGAAGTCCCTGAAGAAGATACTGATGTTCCTGATACTACTTATAATGAAGCAGATTTAGACGCACAAGCAGAAGCAAATGTAGCAGGAGCAGAAGGAGAAGGATTAGAAGGAGGTGATACTACATTACAATCTTTGGAACAAGCAGACGAGAATGTTGGAGAAGGTGCTGGTGAAGGTGCTGGTGAAGGGGCAGAAACAGGAATTGAAACTGCGGTTGAAACAGGAGCAGAAGGTGGAGCAGAAGCAGCCGGATTAGAAGAGGCAGCAGGTGCCGCAGAAGCGATTGGTGGAGGACCGGAAGACCCAGTTGGAGATGTAGTAGCAGGTGTTCTTGCTATTGCTGGTGGTTTTGTAGCATTAGGTCAGTGGTTTGCAGGTCTATTCCATCATAATCCAACTTGGAATAATATTGATAACGCAAGTGCTTTGACCGGCGATAGTTATACTTCCATGGTAAATAATATTGATACTCAAATAGCAGATAAACAAGTTGATTTAACAACCATAAAAGCAGTTGGTAAATCGTCAATAACAGACGCACAAGGAAATACATATACACAAGCACAACTTCAACAACAAATAGACGCATTAAATACATATAAAGCTACATTAGCAAAGGCTCAAACAGACGGAAGACAAATTGTATCATATCACAATTCTCAAGGAAATAAAGCGGTAGCAATTCAACTTTCAAAGACAGAATTATCAAATGCTATTCAGGCATATGAAGTCAATCCTGATGTTTATAAAGGTTGGGATAAAAATAAATTATCAATTATGGGATTAAATCCAAATATGAGTTTAGGTAAAGCAGGAGCAACAAAAACACCAAACGGAACTTATGTCCCCACATCAGCATACGATGTCGCACAAGGAGGAACAGCAACTTGGACATCAGGAGCAGGTGGTGGTAATTGGGTGAATTTCTATTTAAGTGAAGCATACCAAAGAACCATAGAACAAGATAATCAAGTAGATACTTTCAAATCATTAACAGATTTACAACAATCAGGAGATACACCAGCACAAAAGAAAGCAATAGCAGATGGAACATATATGAAACAATTAGAACAACAAATAAATACATCTAAATCAGCAAATGATGGAACAACTAATTATCTACAATATAAATTAGCATTATTCAAATATAATAATGGATATTCAAGTGTAAAACCTACACCAGTCGCACCACCAATATCAAAAGCAGGTAAAGCACAAATGTTAAAATTACAAAATGCAGAAAATACATTAAATGCATCAATAGCAACTGCAAATGCACAAATAGCAAATCAACAGCAACAAGTAGCACAAGCACAGGCAAACCAAGCACAAACCAAAAGTAATTTAGCATCAGCACAAACTGCTCTAACAAACGCTCAACAAACCGAATTGCAAGCGATGACGGCTGCCAAACAATATGATACACAATTAGCAAATAATTTGACAAATGAATATCAACAGCAATATTATCACGCATTAGAAAGTTCAATACAAGATAATACTAAATTTAATCCTTCTGCTTTAATTAATCCACAGGTAATGTATCAACAAAATTATGTAAAAGGAACAGGTGTTGTAGCACCAAAATCAACAGCAGTTCCAACAGGTATAGAATTTGTAAATGGTGTTCCACAAATAATAGCAAGTGCTTTTACACCAAATCCAGTAAATAATACAGGTGCTGGAGTTAATCAACCTACAACAGGAATAGCACCATCAACTAAATCAGTTCCACAACAACAATCAGTAGCAGTTAATCCGTCTGCACCCGCTGTTCCTGCTAAATCAACAACTGCTACAACTGGCGTTGCTTCTACTGGAACTATTAATTTAAGCTCACCACCAGCATCTACACCATCTACATCTGGTTCAGGAACAATCAATTTGGGAGCACCTAATCCAGTACCACCACCACCAACAACAGGCTCTGGAGGAATAGATTTGGGAGCACCACCATCACTTGGATAAAGGTTTTTAATAATTAAAAAACCGGTTTTAATATATTGTTGTTTGTAAAATGCTTTCTCTCCATCATATTCTTTAAAAAGTTCATATTTCTCCTGTTCCTTCCGTTTATTTTCATAATATCTTTCTCGGTATAAATGCTTTTTTATTTGATAAGAAGCAGTCATATATATAGATTATATATAATTTATTTATATTTTTTGAGCGTGGAGAAAAGGAATATAGTATATATTCATAGAGAGAGAGGGGGAAATGGGAAATTATGAAATTATGAAAAGTTGCCCGAAAATGAGAAAGTGTCCTCGGGAGTGAGGGTAGGGAGGGGTTTTCAAAAAACGGGCAACTTTTCATAATTTCATAATTTTTGAAAACTAATTTTGAAAATGAAATCAATTATCAAAATTAGTCGCTGTCGCTATCATCGTCCATTTTTTTACAATATCCTTTAATGCTGTCCTTTGTTATGACTTTGCGGTTTATTGACGTATTTGTAGGAACGAACAAATGCTTCAACTTGCCTTTTATCATTTCTTTGAAGACTTTCTCGTTGTTTTGGCGTTGTTGGGCTTTACTCATTTGCGAGAAGAAACTTGAATCTTTAAAATCCTTATATAAACTTTTGACACTAACAATAGCATTTTCTTCCTCTCTATAATTCTCAAAAAACCATCCAGCAAAGTCATCTTTATCAAGAATCCATTTTAATGCTTCTTGCCTACAATCGTCAGGAACATACAAATCTGTTCCGTTGTGATTATCAATAATATATTTAAATAACGCACAAGCGTGTTCTTCTTTAAATTCAGGTAGCTTATAAGAAACATTTGCAGGTTTATACTTTTTGGGGTCTTTTTTGAGGTCTTCTTCATTATCTGTAAAAACACTTTCAAAAGGTATAACAATTAATCTCTGCTTTTCAGCCTCATTACCATCTGTGCTGATAAAAGGTAATTTATTACATTCTAATACAAAAGTAGCCAATATAGATATATCAAAATCGCTTTCATAAAGTCCTCTTGCTTTCAAACCACTTTCGCCCGTGAGTGCCTTTATGTTAGATATTCGTAATTTTTCTTTGCTGTCTGCATCAGGTTCTGTTGCTTTTAGGAATCGCTTTTTATGTATGCTTCTTAATTCAGTATTAGCACCTGATTTAATTTCTTTAGTAAGCAAAGATAGATGTAATATACCATAATAATCTCCAAGTAGATATTGGAACTGATCATTGAGAAGTCCTTTACCATTTCTCCCCACGCCTGTCGCAACAATAAATTTTTCAATTCTAACACCGAAAAGTGCAGAGTGAATGATTGATATGTATGATTTTTTAAATTCGGGATTAGGAAATATATCATCAAAAATAGAACTGATTGTATCAATTTGTGTTTTAGTTGGTTCAATATAATCACGACCGCAAGTTGTGAGTATGTAATCAAATTTATTAATATATAACCATTTTTTGTTTTTTAGGTCGTATGCTTTATTATTGAAACAAAATATGTTGTGTTTAGTGTCAAATAAATCTTTATCTATATTTCTTGAAAACAATTCGCAGTATAATAAGCCCCATATATTTTTGTTTTTCTGGTTTCCATAGTTGGTTAATATTTTACTGGTTTCTTTAATATTTTTAGAGATTGTTTCAGTATCAGCATTTTCGTTTTGCAACGATTGATTTAATTCGTTAAAAATGGATTTATATAATTTTGTGATTTCCTGTCGTAAGAACTTTTGAATAATAATGCCTTTGTTGTCTTCTTTCCAGACCCCATTAATGTATATGTATATTTTATTAAAATTGCATATCAAGTTATCACCAAAGGATTCTAAAAAGTAATCACATAACAATTTTTCATCAAAGCAATAATATTGGGAGTTTTTTCCTGTGTGTAATTTGCAAATTTGTAGATATTTTGTTTCGTTGCTTTCACGAGAATAATGGCGGACAGAACCACCAGTAAAAGCATACTTATCGCAAGAATCCCATAACTTTTCAAATTCTTTATGTGTTTTATCATACTTCTTACTCTTCATACTCAAAGACCGAGCAACTTCTTTGTAGTGGTCAAAATCAAATGCATCTCTACCAATAGCATAAATACCACATACAATTTGAAACCAAGATTGATACTCATCAATATATTTGATAGAAATATTTTCAATTATATCTTTCCACAATTTATTATTACATTCAATTACAAAACTGGTTTCGGCAGGTTTAATCCTTTTAGGTTTTGAGTCCTTTTTTAAATGATTAAAAACTTCATTAGGTAATTCAAATATATTATCAACCTCATTATCCCACAGATAAGTAAATGTATCACCAGTTTCAAGTTGATATTCAGTTCCAACATAAAATACTTGTTTGCCGTTTCCTTGTATATCAAGTTTCTCAAGTTTTGAAGGTAATTCAGTATATTTATCGTTCCAAGCAAAATACAAGTGGAAGCCCTTTCTTGTAGCAACTCTTGGTGCTTGTGATAATGTTGGATATTTCATAATGTATTCGTCATATAAAGTGTGTGTGTCAAAATCAAGCACAAGAACATTTGATTTTTTACCTGTTAGAAGACCCAGTCCCTTATCACTTTTTTTGATACAATTCTCTTTGATTTGATTCCACTCGGGTCGCATACCTTTGGGCTTCTTTTTCCATTCGCCATTAACGAGTTCAAGTTCAATTGAACGAAATGAATGAATAATAAAGTTATCTTGAAAAGACATTTGTTTTATATATATATATAAGAAAAAAAGTCTTTAAGTTAGTTCAATTTTGAAATAAATAATTAATTATTATAATTATTTATTTTTAAGCAAACTTATTTTGTATATCGTAATATGCAAGAAGAGTTGTTAAACTCGTTCCTCTGTCCTTTGCGATGCGTTGTAATTCATCGATGTCGTTCCTGTAATGATTAATAATAATTTTATTATATTTTGCTTCGCCAATTGAACCAAGCGTCGCTCTGCGAATATAGTATCCAAGTGATTCCTCGTTTGGGATAAACACTCCGCAGTCCTCATTATATTTTTGACAGGCAAACACACGACGAACAGCAGTCATAAATTTTTTGTCTCTAATAACATTCACTTTTTGCCCGTATTGCTCTGCCGTTTTGTAATCGTTGCGTATATACTCAACCTTTGCATCAGCCAACCATATATAATTTTTAGTTTTATCGGACTTGGTTAAATGCTTTCGCCTCACGATATCAAATAGCAGGTCTTTATTCCTGACATTAAAATTAATTAGTAGATAATTAATTATATAATCAGTCCATTTAGATTTTTCATACAGCATCTGCATATAATCTACAAGATCTTCGTAGCTCGGTAATTCCTCTTTCAGAGTTTGGTTTTTCTCTTTATTAAAAGAGGAGATTCCACCCTTATTTTTTTCACGCTCTGCTTCCAGTTCCTTTACATTTAATTTTTTTAGCCTTCTGGTTAATATAGCGATATTGATTAGAGCCTGTTTCCCATTTAGATTATTAATTTCTTCATTTATAATTTTTAAAATAGTTTTCTGTGATGTATCAGCCACATCGTTTTCAAGTAGTTTGCGTAATTTCTTGTATTGTGTAGTGTATGATTTCTGCGTAGCAACGCTTCTATCGGCAACAGATTTTAGCAGTTGGTCAAACTCGCTCATTTTATATATTATAACAATATATTTTTTTAAATCAATTTTTTTAAAATATAAATAATTAATTATTCCTAAATATTCTGCAACTTTCCATTTTTAATTAATATTAACATTAAATTTATTTTCAATAAATTTTTTGCTTTCTCGTAGAGTAGATTTATTCCATAATAACCATCTACTCCAAAATCCAGCAGTGTCAATCCCTGATCTTGACCAGTTTTCTCTCTTCTTATGTCTTGTAATATATCTCTTTTTTCTTTCTTCATCTCCGTGTGATGTCATATCATCTGCTCCTGATTGACCTATATGTAATGTCTTTTGTCTGCCGTCATCGTAATGCAAAACTATTTTATATTTTTTTTTTGGATTATCACTTTTTGCGATTTCTACTTGCATTTTATATAATACATCATTATTTTATAATATAATTATAATATTATAATGAGTAAATTAAGTTCCCCTTTATGTAGAGTAGGTAGAAAAAAACCTATTCAACAAAGAGTAGTAAATAAAAGTCCAAAAGTTTTTAATATTTATGTAGAACCATTTGTAGGTTCAGGAGACATCTTCTTTGCTTTAAATCTTGACCCTACAAAAGTTAAAAGTTATATTAATGATAAAGACACAGATGTAGCAACAGCATTTAAGATAATGAAAAGTAATCCTAATATATCTAATATAGCAAAGTTTAAGAATATGTCTTTGGAACAAGTTAGAAGTTTCGCCAAACAAAGTCATACAGGTTTAGATAGATTAGCACAGATTATATATAAATTATGTGGAACTTATGGCTCTCAAGGCGAGGGTAAGATTTATAAAAATCCTAACATAGAACCTAAACTCCGTAAAATACCTAAATACGCCGAGTATTTAAAAAATACTACAATAACAAGCACAGATTATAAATCCTTATTCTCTCACGATAGTCCTAATACTTTTTTTTATTTAGACCCACCTTATGAAAAATCAAAAGGATTATATAAATCAGATGTTATTAATTATATTGAAATGGCTAATAGATTAAAAAAAATAAAAGGCAAGTTTTTATTATCTATTAATGATAGTAGAGAGATAAGGGATATATTTAAAGATTTTAAAATATCAGGATTATCTGTAGAAGGAGGAGGAACTGAACACTCATCCATAGGAAAAACAACTCGTAAAGAATTATTTATTAAAAACTATTAACCAATAAAATTATTATTAGCAAAATATGGTATAGATTTAGTAAAAAGATATTTTATTTATGATTATATGGAATATATTAAAAACGATATCGTAGAGAGAAAAGTTCTTTAAGTCATTTTTTAAATTAATATATATTAAAAAATGACAAAAAAATTGCGAAAATCGGCAAAAGTGCAAGGGGGGGGTCTTACAAATAATTTAGTTATTGTAAAATCGTTTAAATTATTGTAATTCCAAAATCGCAGACTGAAATGGTAATATTTTTTTATAATTGTTTTTTTGCTTATGCTCACAAG
>Ga0208767_1003389_pt1 | contig 11616 bp, 3 predicted proteins | sample VirMetDEL_Mar_21_FD_184514 | JGI IMG/M metagenome (GOLD analysis project Ga0208767, IMG submission 184514) | Aqueous microbial communities from the Delaware River and Bay under freshwater to marine salinity gradient to study organic matter... | ecosystem: Environmental > Aquatic > Marine >... | reverse complement strand
CTATTGCAGCAGCAAATCCTGATTTTACTAGAGATGAAGTTATTACCGCATATCATTCAGGCGCAGGAAACGTGCGTAAAGCTAAAGAAGGCGTAGAGCCTCTTGGTCCTCGTGGTGAAGCTTATGCTGGCAAAGTAATGGCTGGTGTAGAAGAGCCTTCAGTGCTTGATAAAGTTGCTTCATTAGCAGGAGATGCTTTAAGTGCTATTAATCCTATTAGTACTGCACAAGCACAAACAAGTGTACCTTCTTCTACTGCGCCTCCTGTTTATCAAGATGCTATTATGCGTGGCGAAAGCGGTGCGGCAGCAGGAGCAGTTCCTCCTGTTACTGAAATTCCTAATGAACCAACTAGATATAATCGATATGATACTAACAAAGATGGAGTAGTTGATAAAGCAGAAGCTTTAGCTGCTAAACAACAAAAAGAAGCAGAGTCTAAACTTGTGCCTAATCTTGGTGGTAGTGGTGTAGTTATACAGGGACCAGAAGATGTATTAGAAGCTGCTAAAGTTAATGCAGAAATTGCTGCTAATCAAGTATCTATTTCAGCAGAAAGTGGAAATGTAGCTGATATTAATGCTGCTGCTGCTGCTTTAGAAGAAGCGGATGATAAGGTATTAAAAGTTACTGCTTCTAATAAAACAATGGATGCTAATTCTCTTCAGCAAAAAGCAAATAATCTTGCAGATCAAGCTAAAACTAATAATGCTAGAGCTGATCAATTAGAAGCTGTAGCTAATCAGCAAAGAGAAAAAGGTAATAATGCTGCAGCAGAAAGATTAGCTAAACAAGCTGATGAGCTTAGAGAAAAAGCAAATTCACAAACAGCAGAAGCTACAGAATCAGAAATAGCTGCAAATACTTTATTAAAAGAAGCAGATAATGCAATGTCTACTTTAGAAACAGGTAAAGCGCCTCCTGAAGTAAAGTCTCCAGATGACTTTAATAAAAAACAGGGAGCAGCTGAAGCTATAGTAGAAGAAAATTCAGATAAAATGACTCCGCAAGGTGAAACAAGTAGTCAACAAGTCATTTCTGAGGCTGAAGAAATTGGTAAAAATGCAGATCCTACTTTTCTTGATTCTGCTATGCAAGCATTTAAAGATGCCTTTGCAGATTTGTTTAGTCCAAAAGAACTTGCTCGTATGGCTATTGTTTATACAGGTAGTCGTCTTATGGGTTATAGCCATGAAGGCTCGTTTGCTTATGGTGCTAAAAGTTATCTTGAAAGAATGGATACTGAAGCAAAAGATCGTAAAGATTTTATTACTGATAAAAATAATCTTGAAGACTACACAGCAGAGTCTCTTAAAGAATATCAACAAACAGGTGATATCAGTGTTCTTAAATCAAAAGTAACAGGAACCGCGCCTAAAATTACAGGACAATCAGGCACTCGTTTTGATCGTATAACAGGGCAAGAAGTTCCTGTTTACAAAATAGGTAGTGGTGATAGCGCATTTTTAGCAATTCAAGGTGCAAATGGTGAGCTGTTAGATCTTAATAGTTCAGAAGTTAGAAATCGATTTGAAATTGTTAATCCTGCAGTGCATGACCCTAATAAAATTAGAGATTCATTTCAAACAAGTTTAACTAATCAAGTAGCCGAAATTAATCGCACTATTGACGATGACGAAGCTAAACTTGACTTTTCTACAGAACAGCTTGCAGGTGAAGCAGAAGCTTTATACACAAATACTAGAAATACTTTTGGTATGAATGTTAATGCTTCACGTACTCTTAAACGTGAAGTTATTGCTGCACAAAAAGATTATCTTGAAGCAATGAAACTACATATGAGTAATCCTTCTGAAAATCGTAAACCAACTAGCTTAGAAGGTTATTATAATAAGCGAGTTATTAAGCTTAAAACTAAAGGCATTATTAGTTTTAATGATGTTAAAAATACAGATCCAGAAAAGCTAGATGTGTTAGAACAAACGCTAATGAATGCTGCAGTACAAGCTGGAGGAGATAATCCTCAGTTAGTAGTTAAAACATATCGTGATTTGTGGAAAGATGGTAAAGAAACTTGGAATAAAATGAAATCAAAAGGTCGATTTACCGCAGATAAAACCGAAGGCTACGATCCATTTATTGCTTGGATGCAAGCAGTAGCTGTTGGTGATGAAACTGCACTTAAGCTTGAAGATCCCAGCAACATGAAAAAGTGAGGGGATTAACCCCTTACTTTTTATAGGAGCATTTAATGGAAACTTTTCGTGACAAAGATAATAATTCTTTTTTGTTGCTAGATGGAGATACAATTGCTGATACCAAAGGAAATAAACTGCGTATCGGAAATGTAGATGCCAGAGAAATTGACAAAGTAGTTGAAACTGATGATGGCTTTGAATTTAAACAAGGCCAAGTTGGCGGTGATGCTCAAGCAAAAGCAATTGCTAAAGTTATTGCTGATGGTGGATTTAATAATATTGAATACACTGATAACTATGACCAATATGATCGCCAAATAGTTAATCTTTTTAATGATAAAGGCGAAAATTTAGAAAGTAAATTAGTTTCATCAGGCATTGTAGATGTTACTCCATATACTTCAGAAGAAGCTATTATTGCTAAACGAGAACGTGAGCTATATGAAGCTGCTTTAGGAAAAGAAAAAGACTTGGCTAATGATTTAGGCGATGATATTGCTAATCTTATAGATCAAGAAGGTTTAGTCTATAAAACTAAAGCAATTAAAGAAGCTTATTATGATCCTGAAATACATTCAGGAGTACGTTACAGAGATCCTAATCGAACGCTTGATAATAAAGCAATTGGTTTTTCAGGTGAAGTAGCAGCTTCGTGGGATCAAGGCTGGGATGGCGTTAAGGAAGGCTTGTGGGGTTATCTTGAAGCTATAGGTCAAACTACTGGAATTGAGATGGTAGAAAACCTAGGCGAGGCCGGAGTAGCTGCTGCAAGAAATAGAATGGCAGATGCACCAGAAGTAATTCTTGATTATAGCGAAATTGATGATGTATGGTCAGGTTTTAGTTGGGCTATGAATAACGCAGTAATGTCTGCACCTTATTTAGTTGCTACATTTGGTGCAGCCGCAGCTGCAGTTCCAGCAACAATAGTAGGCGGTCCTGTTGTTGGCGGTGTTACTGCTCTTGCGCCTATCTCTGCTATTTATGCAGGTCATACTTGGAATGAAATGGAAGGAGAGAAAGGTGTTCCACAATTTTTAGCTGCAACATCAGCAGGTGTAGCTGCAGCAATGGTTGAAAGGCTTGGTATGAAAGCTTTAATTAGCCCTGCTGATATTCTTTCGCAAAAAGGAATTAACCGTTTAGTTAGTGCGTATGCTAAGAAAAACAACGTTAGTAAAGAAATAGCGCAAGGTATTGTGCTTAAAACTGCTAAACAAGAACAAGCTTCTTTAGCAAGAAGTTTACTGCGTATGCGGCCTTCTGATATCGCTAAATTTACAGGCATGGGTATTCTTAAAGCAGGAGGGGCTGGAGCATTAACTGAAAGCGGAACTGAAATAATACAAGAAGGAATTCAAGCAGCTACTGCTGGGTTAATGTCAGATAAAGATTACACCAAAGATGAATTAGTAAATCGATTTATTAATGCAGGTTTAGCTGGCGGTGTACTTGGTTCTGGTTTTGCATCTGCTGGAAATATTTATTCACAAGGACAAAATCAATTATCAAAATCAAATTACGCTAGAGCAACAACAGATAGATATCGTGTTATTGAGCAAGCGAGAATACGTGACTCTCAAGCAAGCAATACAACAGATCGAAGGCCTTCTTCAGTTGAAAGCAATATTGCAGAAGATGATAATACTGCTTCAAGACTTAACTATGATTATGATAAAGACATTAATTATTTTTCTAATGAAGCTCAAACTCATGAAAATGAAAAAAGAGGAATTAAAAACTTTTTTAGAAATAATGATGAACTTTACGATTACATTGATTCTATTACTACAGGATTTGGAAAGTTATTTAAGGCTGCAGAATCATCTGCAATTGACTTTAACCGACTTGTTCAAAGTAAAACAGGCTTAGATATTTTTTCTCGTATTGGACAAATGACAACAGGTGTTTATCACGCTGGTCAAAACTTTAAACAATACAATGATCAACTTGTTTCAGATTTAAAAACATTTGTAGAAGAAACAGCAATTGCTAAATCATTTGGATATAAAAATCTTAACTCTAAAAATGCAATTGAAATATCTAAAAAAATAAGAGAGTTTGGCAAGTCGGGTGGATTTGAAAATTATGAATTAATGTTATTACAACAGCAAGGGGCGTTTGATCTTGCACAAGAATACATTAATGGTAATAGAAGTCAAATTATTATTGATGAATTAGCTGCTTTAAATTTAACTACTGATACTGAAATAAAAGGATATTATGCTAAAGCAAAAAAGTTTCCTAATGGTGTAGTTCCTTTTTCAGCGTTAGGAGTAGACAGCATTATTGAAGCTAATTCGCTTTACACTGCTGCTAAACAGATTAAAAACTCGTATGATGCCGCATACAATGCTACTAATAACGAATACCGTAAAGCAAATGGTAAAGATTTAAATTATCGTAGTGATTATTGGTGGAGACATCAAGGTTTTGATCATGAAAAAGTAAGAAAGAATCCTGCAGGATTTAAAAAATGGTTAGCAAGCGTAGATCCTTCTCTTGATGTAGAAGCTATATATCAAAATATTGCTAATCGTGGCGCTCATGGCGCTCAAGGTGAATTCTCTTTAGTAGGAGGAACTAAATGGAGGCCTTGGTCTTTTAGTCCTATGGCTGCTGATATAACAACTGCAAAGGGATTTAATCAATGGTCAAATGATAATCTTTTTGAATCATTAAATAAGACTCAGGTAGAAGCTGCTAAATATGCTTCAACAACTAAATACTTTGGTGAAGGCGGTTCTAAACTTTCTAGACTATTTAAACAACTTGAAACAGAAAATGTTTTAACAAAAGAAGAAATTCAAAAATTTGCTTGGTATACTAAAGCAATTATTGATAGTTCACACGGTAATTTTAGGCGTATTCAAGACCCCCGTTGGGCAGCAATTAATAACTATCTAACATCATGGTCTATTTTTGCAGGATTACCTTTATCTACTATTTCTTCTATTCCTGAAACTGCTATGATTTATTTTAAAATTAAAGATAATGATGAGTGGAAGCAAGCTAATGAAAGGCTAATTCAACAAATAGCAGGTGCATGGGATAAAGCATTAGCTGCAGAAGTTGAAATTACTAAAAAACAATTAGAACTTTCAGGTCTTTCTGATGATCAAAATACAGTAGTTGATCGACTTGCTACGGGTGAACGTGATGTTTCGTTTATTAAAGCACATGAAGCATTTTTTAGAGCAGTAGGTATTAAACAATTTACGCAATGGCAACGCAGAATGAATGCTGCATTTGCAGTAGACACTGTTAAATCCGGTTTTAATCGCTTAGAGTTTGCGCCTAAAGATAAAGAAGGTAATTTTAATCTTGATAAATTTAATGAGATTGAAATGAGAACCTATTTAGACTTGTCTGATTTAGGCATTGATGTACAACTTCTTTATAATCACTTTAAAGAAACTGATGAAATCTATAGAGACTCTTTGTTTGATATTACTGACAACAGATTAGTTGAAGCAGATACTGATAATTTCATTCGTAGTCCTACACACCGTGAGACTGCAACTCGAAAATTAGCTAGAAAAGAAAAGTTTAAAGGCGAAGAGCTGCTTAATCGAGCAATGGAAATACAAACTGAGATAGATGAGCAAATACAAACTGCTATTTATCGATTTGTAAATGAGCGTATTCAAAATCCTCAGTCAGCAAATAGACCTTTGTTTTTCCAGGATCCACATTACCAATTGTTTACTCAGTTTAATGGTTTTATTAGTACATTTACAGCAAATATTGTTCCTAAACTATGGCGTGATCAATTAGCAAAAGGAAATCCTAAAGTAAAATATGATACTTTTGCATTGATTGTAACAATGATAGCATTAGGAGGTGCTTCTCAATACATTAAAGATCTTATTAAATTTGGTCAAACTAGCCCATATCTCGATGGGGTAGGATACACTCAACGTGCTTTATATTCTGCAGGTGTTATTGGTCAGTTTGAAAGAGTAATAGATGTGGTACACCCTTTGTATCCACAACGTGGTAATGGTCTTGAGTGGATGTTTAACACAGTGCTTGGTGAAGCTGGGCCGTCAGCAAGAAATATTGAAACAGTATTAACTGCAAGTGGTCAAGCATTATCTGGTGATACTGAACGAGCAGTTGCTAATATAGGTAAAGTACTACCTGGCATTGGTCCAGTTACTTCAGCTAGAAAATCTTTGGCTGATATAGCACACCTAGAAAACCCCCTTAAAGGGGTAGAGTTGCCTGATTCCGATGATGTAATCAGCGCATTGTTAAGATAAATTCAACGGTCAGTCCCCCTAAGGGGCTGGCCTCCCTTGGAGAAAATTAATGGGCAAATTTAGTAATACACTAGCAAACGCTAGACGTGTAAAAGCACCAGCACAATCCCCGCAAGCTGTTGCAATAGAACAGGGGCAAAGAAAAATAACTCAAGAGCAAGAAGCTACACCAACAATTGCTCCTACAGCAACTGATATGCTTAATATTGGTAAGCTAACACCAGCGCCAACTCCTGAAACAGAAGGGGTAGTAGCAACACCAACGCCTGCTCCTAGTCAAATGGAACAAACAGAAGCCCTAATGGGAACTTCTGCAGGAGTAGGACCAGCTGCTAGACAAGTAGCACAGCGTGGAATTACTGATATTGAAGGTCAAACTTCTTTTGATCCAGCAATAGCAGAACAAGCTGTACAAGAAGAACAAGCTGCACAATATGCAGCCGCGCCAGTTTATACTCAAGAACCATTAGTAGAAGGCGAAGAGTTTTTTGATTATCGCAGCACAGACCAATTAAAGAAAAGATTTGAAAATGCAACCTCTACTAGAGATGCATTAATGAATGTGGTTAATACTGGTTTTGAACTAAGAGAAAAATTAGATGAAACTTTTAGACCTACACTAGATGACTTTTCTGAGCCAGCACAAAATGTAAAAAATACTTTAGCTAAAAATAACTTAATTGATACAACAACTAATCAATTACAACCTAAAGTAGCTAATGCTCTTACAATTCAATTGCTTGAAAATATTCAAGATTATATTAACAAACGAGATGATAGAGCAGTAGGTAATTATAATGCTTCTCAATCAGATAATGTATCTTTGTTTGATCCTGAAGAACCTGCAAAAGTACAAGGTCAAATATTAAATTCGGATTATACAAGGGGTACGTTAGCTAGAGGTGTTATAGGTAAGCTTGTACAAGCACCAAATCAAACAGGACAAACAGTTACTGGATATGGAGATGCAGGGGTAACGCTTGATCCTGAAGCAGCAGATTATCTAGATACGTTAATGTGGAATGCTGTTAAGGAAATGGGTTTTCTAGAATATAATACAGACGGTGAAAGTGAATTTTATCGTATGTCAGAAGGTGCAGAAAACTTCTTTAATAATTCAAGAGAACTATTAGCAGATATTCAACCTGAAAAAAGAATTGACACTTCATCAGTTCCAACAGTAGAAGGCGAATCCGTTCCAGGCTTTGAGCGTCTTAAAGGTAAAAAGACAGGACCAGTATCTCAAAAATCTAAATTAGACGAGAATATGGTTATTGAAAGACAAGTTAAAAATAATCTTGGACGTATGCCTTTACGAATTGTAGAAGACCGTTATAATTTTGCAATGCAAGTTGTTGCTTCTGTTATTCAAGTAGCAGAAGATGGTAAAACAATTACAGGATTAGCTGGTCAATCAGATACAGGTTTCTTTTCTACAGAACCATGGGCATCAATGATTGGTCTTGATGAAAAGAAATGGATGAAAGCTTATAATCGCGCTCTAAAAACTCATAATGGAAATGAAGGGTTAGCTACAGAGCAAGCCGATCGTGTAGTTAGGCGTGAAGCTAAAAAGATTTTTCAAACAATGATTGATGGTGATAATAAAGATGGAAAAGTATTTTATAATAAATGGTTCCATGCTTCATCAGTAGGCAGATACTTTGTTCGAAATACTATTTTAAATTATCAAGATAGCAAACTTGTAAGAAATTTTGTAGGTAGTGCAAAACGTTTTCCGCTTAATTTAAATAACGCTACTGATAGCGGTTCTAAAATACTTTCAAATTGGAAGTATATTATTGGAAAAAATTTACTTAAGCCTTCTGAAACAGGTGTAATTGATCGCACAGGTGCGCCAGTAAAAACAGAAGATATGACTTGGAAAGCAATTGAACGTGCTTCAAATAAAGTTATTAATGATCCTTCAAACCCTATTTACCAAAAATGGTATTCAACAGGAAATAAACTTAGAACAATCAAAGACAGCGACTTTACTAATGTAGAAGCTTTAAATGAATTAGTTGGGCCTGACTTCCTAGAAGACTTTCAAGATCCTGCTGAATGGGGTTATAAGCTACAATCTCTTATTGACTTTGCTAACTATGTAGATGCTAAGGCTAAAGCAAAACAAAATCCAAATGCTCCTTCATTATTTGAACCGCAAGCTCAAACACAGCATGACGGTAAACAAAATGGAATTGCTATTCAAGCTATGCAATTAGGTGATGTTGATTTGTTAGCATCAGTAGGAACAATTTACTCAGCTAAAGAAGGAGCAGTAATTCCAGAAGGTGATATTCGTAAACGTTATGTTGATATGATGCCTCTTGCAATTAAAAAGACATTTGAAGGTCTTCCTGAAAAAATTGATTTATGGAATACTGTTTTAGATTCAATTGATAAACATGAAGATCGTAAAGCAATTACAAGACTGATTTCTAGAACTCCTTTAATGGAAGTTTCTTATGGTAAAGATCCATCATTTAATCATGATACAGTAATTGATTTCCTTAATGGTAAATACGGAGATATTGTACAAGATGCAATTCGTGTTAGTGAAATAGAAAACTATGAAAGAAAAACTTTAATTGAAGACTTTAATAGCTTAATTAAAGCAACACTTACTGATTCTATTCCAACTACACATCAAAAAACTTTACAAGACATGGGAATGTTGTGGTCTATGATGGGTAAAACACCAACATACAAAGGCCCACTTGGTACTAATATTTTTCTTGGATCTACTGAATGGACAGATACGGGGCGTACAGTTCCAATCCCTACTCCAGAAGGTGTAGTATTTAAAACAATTAGACGTGCAACACCAACAGGTAGTGCAAGATCTAAAAGCAAAAAAATATTAAATAAAGAAACTGGATTTTGGGAAACACAAAAACCATCAAGATATGGTCAAGAAGTAGCTAACCAACTTCCTGTTATTTCGGTTCAACAAATTGATGCAGCTATTATGGCTAAAACAATTAATGATATTAATAATGGAAGAAAAGAACCTTTGTTTATGCTCCCAGTTCACGATGCTATTATTACTGATGCTTCTAGTGTAGATCAATACCATCAAAGGATAAATAAAAACTTTGTTGAGGTTAATAAACAATACAGTTTAGCTAATAATATTTTAAATGGATATAACGAAGCAAAATCTGTATTTCAAAACACAGTTAATCCTAATGGAGTATATCTTGTTTCCGAAAAAGGTGCTTACCGTTCAATGCATACTTATCTTTTACAAAAACTTTCAGAACTACAAGAAAAAGAAAGCAAAATAGTAGCTCCAATTACAGGGCGAAGAGGCCCACGCCGAGGTAAAAAACAAGAGTTATTAGATGCAGTTAAATCATACGGTTGGGCAGAAGAAGGTGCAAATGTAACTGGAAAACAACTGCTTCTTATTTTTAAAGCTATTGAAAATTACGAAAAAATAAATGTTCGTTTTAATAACTGGAAAAATAATTCTGAAGTAGGTAAGCGAAATGCATTTAAAGAACTTGCTGAAATAGTTTATCAATATAATTAGGAGGATAAATTATATGAAAAAAAGCTATAATCGACTTGCGTTACAAGGCGTAGATATTGATGATATGGAATTTGTAAAAGAATTTAATTTAAATCCTCAATTAGCATACACGCCAAAAATTAATGACGCATTACTTAATACTATGTATGATAAAAACGTTAGATCATATATTAATAATGGCAGTTCTATGAATGAAGCTAAATCTAAAGCTGGAAGATTAAGAGCGCAAGCTAAAAAAGAAATCCAAGCATTAATGGACTAAATAAAAATACCCCACAGGGAATCCTATATGGAAACCTTGTGGGGTTTTTTATTCTTAACAGAAGAAGTAATCAGAATCACGCACACCTTTAATATCAAGTGTACCAATTGTAGGCACAATACCTTGATATCCTCTTCCAAAAGGAATACTATCATAAAAGTTATTTGTATCATATATAGACACAAACTCTTCTCTAGTCTTATTCATAAGTAACTCAACGTGTGTTGCATGAGTACTAAATGAATCATGCACGGCACCAAAGTCACCGTCCCAGTTAGCTACAGTAAGCGCCATATGACTAGCATCCATACTGTGAACAAAGTTAGGGCTAATGCCGCACATAAAACCACGTCTATCAGGTATATCTGTCTTTTCTCTGATGACATGCTTAAAGCGTATCTCGCCATCAGGGGTATTAAACCCGTAGCAATCTACTTTAACGGGCCTAGTACGATAGCACTCGTACACCACAGGGAAGCCGGATGGGGTCACCCATTCAATTCCCTTACCTCTGTCTGTGCCATACTCTTTGGCCCAGTTTGTGATCTCTTGATCAGCAAGCCGCTGTAGATAACGCATAGTATCTAGCGGTCCTGGACAGACTTCCTGGATAGCTCTGATGACTTGATTACTTAGCTCATCGCAGTCCCAAGTGCTTATGTTGTAGTCTTCAGTAAATCCAAACTGATAACAATCACTGTACATAGACTCAGACATTTTCTTTTGTCCACAGCTATAAGCACGAGTCATAGCACCACGCTTAGCAATGCCTTTACGAATATGCTTCATAGGCATTTGACGCTCTTCAAACCATTCAGGCATACGCTGAGTAAGCCGCTTAGCTACTTGTACATAAAAGTCGTTCTGTACCTCGGTAGGAACAAGCCCAACTAACTGACCTGTATTATCGTCCTTAGACATTGCGCCCAAGTGTTGCCAACCGTTGTTAGCGCCATCGATAGGTATAGGTAAGCGAGTGTAAAAGTCACCTTCAGATTGAGAGTACTTATACCATTCAATGCAACAAGCAAGAAACGATATAGGCTTTTCTGCTTCATGCATAAATATTTTACGCTCACCGAACTCAACAATGCTATCAATGTTTTGCTGAGTCCACATAGCCCTATCTTCAAGAGTCATCTTGTCAACTGAAATAGTATCAAGTTCCTCTTGCTCAAGCACACTACGATAATCAGTAGTAACCCAATCAGGTATTTCATCAATGCCATAAGACTGATTATATGAGCAAGCAGTATGAACGCCTAACCAAAAGCTAGCGTTACTATCAAACAACTTTGCTCTTGCAAACAACAGTTGTCCTCGTGCTATATCAGAGCCTTGAAAGTTAAAGAAGGGTTCTGAATAATACAGCCTACCTCTATAGTCTGCATC
>Ga0208767_1003388_pt1 | contig 11617 bp, 2 predicted proteins | sample VirMetDEL_Mar_21_FD_184514 | JGI IMG/M metagenome (GOLD analysis project Ga0208767, IMG submission 184514) | Aqueous microbial communities from the Delaware River and Bay under freshwater to marine salinity gradient to study organic matter... | ecosystem: Environmental > Aquatic > Marine >... | reverse complement strand
GAAGTATTAATTACAAGAGTAAATGTATTTCCTCCATTAGATGTAATACTTACAGTAGCATTACCTGTAACATAATACAAAAACTCACCGCCTGCTTGCTTTACTTTAGAGTAATGTAGTGTAGGAGAGCCTACAATAGAAGAACCTGTGCCTGTTACAGAAACTGATCCAGTTATGTTAGCACTTCCTTCTGCAAAATCAGCTAAATCTACAGTACTTCCTGTGTTACCATAAACATCCTTTAATAGGATATTAGTGCCTGCTAAAGATATATTCTGAAACTCATTTGTAGTATCTCTATCTAAATCTAAAGCGTCACTAGTTGCTATAGCATTAGTAATGTTTTGAAGATTAGCTGCATCAGTAGGATTAGTTCCTAATGTAAGATTCAATATCTTAGCTCCAGCACTTCCTCCTTGTGTAATTACATCAGATAGATTCTGTCTATATTCTGATAAATCTATGGGAGGGTCAGCATCTATTGATATATCTAACAAATTACCAACCTTAGTAAGTCCTTGAACTTCATTAGTAGGGTCAATATCTAAGTCATTTACAGTTGAATTTTCTACATCAATTATTCTTAAATGAAGATTGGTTATAGAATCTGTATGAACGCCTAAAGTATCAGTATGTGTAGCTACTAAAGTACTATCTGCAAATCCAGTAATAAAATCTCCTGTACCTTGTGTAATTAATAAATAATTAGTTACATCTGTCCATCCTATATTCTGTAGTTCATTTCCTATGACACTATCTACATCATTAGTAGACTCTAATAAATGCACTCTATAAGCTAAATAAGTAGAGTCAAATTCAGAACTTGTAATATCTGAAAGAGTTGCTAGATTACCTAAAGTGTCAGTCCATTCTAAATATCCATTGTTATCTGCATAACTATCAACAGTGGCTTCACTTAAAACTGTATCATCTAAATACCCTGATAAATCAACATCAGTATTAGGATCATTACTTATAGCTAGAGTATTACCAACTAAAGTTAAATCTTGAATTTCATCATTAGGATTAGCATATTTATTAGTAGCTCCTTCTGTTAAATTGTCTGTAGTTCTTGCTGCCAGTACACTTACTAATTCGTCATCATCTACTAAAGCAGATCCACTGTAAGAAAAACTTGAAGCAGGACTAGCCATAACTACATCAAAGTTATTAGTACCATTATTGTAAGATATACTTTGAGTATATCCATCACTTGCTCCTGCACTTACAGCAGCAAGATCATCAAAGGTAGCAAGACCTACTCCACTAATAGCTAGTGTATCACTCCATTCTAAGTACCCATTATTGTCAGCAAAAGCATCTACTTGAGCTTCATTTAGTTGAGTGTCAGTATTATCTAAGTAAGGAGATAAATCAACGTCTGTATTAGGATCACCTGAGATAGCTAAGGTATTCCCTACAAGAGTTAAGTCTTGAACCTCTGCTGTTAAATACCCATTATTATTAGCATATCCATCTACTGTGCTTTCATCAAGCACAGTATCATCAAGATAACCAGATAAATCTATTGTACTTCCTCCTGTAATAGATAGATCATTAACATTTAAACTTATGTCTTGGACTTCTGCTGTTAAATATCCAGCTCCTTCTAGAACACTTATTCTTTCATCTATAAAAGTACTATCAAATAACTCATTAGTAGGGTCAGCATCAGCATCATCTACGTTATCAATATTATCTGCAAATCCGGCAGGTTTATTTGTAACCCCTGACCAATCAGAAGTTACACCTAGAGTTAATTGAGCAATATCCCATCCAGTTGCTAATCTATTAGCTCCTGATAAGGTGTCTGCCCATACCAGTTTACCTATAATAGATGATTCTAGACTTGTTATTCTTCCGTCTAAAAATGTAGTATCTATGTTTGTATTATCCAAGTATGGATTAAGTAAGACATAATTAGCTCTGTCGATATATAAAGTATCGTTAGATATATCTATAGTCTGCAACTCATTAGTTGGATTTGAATCAGCATCATCAACTTGATCTGTACTACCAATTTTTTGAGAGTATAGACTAGTGCTGAATAATGCTATAATAAATAATATTTTAAATACTTTATTTAGCATGTTTATTAATTATTTCCAAAATAAGCAGTAGTGACATCTAAGACACCCCCAGACCTATTTTTCATATATAGTAACCCACCTGATAACCAAATATTTAAGTCACCATCTATATCAGGATTAGAAGTTCCTAATGAAACATTGGCTCCTACATTAGTCCCTGTTATGGTACTAAAGCCTAAAGCTAATTGAACATTAAAATTTGCATCTGTCTTTTTAGATATAACGTTCATAAACCCTGTAAATCTATATGCTTGTCCATCATAAGGAACTGTCCATGTTTCATCATCTGCTAGAGTTACACCTCTAATTTCAAATGTACCTGAGTTTCTATTGTTTGCAACATCTCCTAATGCAGTATTAAGAATAGTTGAATTAGGATTTTCATTTGATGCCCTTGGCTTACTTCTTAGAAATCCATAATTATCCATGCCAGTAGTAATAGCTCCAAAAGAACTTGCTCCACCTAAGTTAGAATAAACTTTAGGTTCAGAAACTCCTAAATATTTAGCTCTAGTTACTTGAATGTTAACAGCGTCATTAGTTCCATTAAATGATACTAATCCACCATCTCCTAAATTTCCATCGGTTGTTAAATCTTCCAATGAATCAATAGTTACATTATCAATAGTAATAGTACTATTAATACCTGCACCAAATGACATCTTTAGTAATGAGTTATGTACACCGTACAATCTAATGTTTCTTATATCTAAATCTCTTGATGTTTCACCTGGTGAAGATGCGAATTGTATGAATGCTCTTGGTATAATTCCCACATCTAAAGTGTCCATTGTATTTTCAACTGTACAATTAGTAACTGTTGTAGACCTATAATATTCAAAACCTACATTTGCTACTGCACTTACAAAATTATGATCATCATTTGCTTGAAAAGGTGAAGTATTATCTCCTCCATCATTATAACTTTCTAATAACCATGTACAATTATTTACATATCCTCCTCCAGCTTGAAAAGAAATATCATTTAATCCTCCATCAATTTTATATCGTGCATTATGAATAAAAGTACATCCATTTATTTCTACACTAGGAATTTGAAATTTCATACTCCTTCCTTGTGCATTGATAAATGTACTATTAGTAACATACACTTGAGTATTAACAGGATAATCTTTACCATGTTGTGATCTTTTATATGTGGTACCTACTACACTAATATGGTCACAATCAGAATTATTAACAGAAGTCCCTGTATCTTCTGTATAAACATTATCAAATGTACAGTTGTTAATATAAATCTTTTTAGGAAAACCTGCAACTCCCTGAGAAATAGCAAATGAATTTGAACCATTAGAGCCAGGGGTATTTAAACTAGCCAGTCTTCCAATATCTTTTGTAGTACAACTTTCTGCTTTAATTACATCAAAACTTCCTACAAATATAAATCCAACTGCTCCTGTTTGTGTTCCAACTGTCCATTTAGCATCTATAATATGAACTTCTTCTAAATATACTTTAGATGCTCCTGTACCATCAAATCTAACTCCTTGAGAAAAGTATTCATTACAATCAAAAGTTACCCCACTAAGTTCTACATCTTGCCCTCCTGTATCTGATAGATATAACATATACTGTAATTCTACAGAACCAGTCTCTACAATTGTAGCATCATCACCTTTAATGATAAAAGGTTTAGTAAGAGTAGTTGTAATTAATGTTTGAGCAGAAACTGCAATTGAATTGTTGCCTAAATTTAATACTTTACCATTTACAACAGCAGCATATTTTATTGCATTTTCAAGTTCTGTTTGGTCGTCAGTTATGCCATCTAAATTTAATCCAAAGTATTCTATTTTATATTCATTGCCTGTAGGTTGTAAAGCAGCAAATTTACCTTCTATTTGAATCACTGCTATGCCATCTGTAGTGTATCCTGGAACAGCAGCAGCTTGTACCAAATACTCTGCTCCTGTATCTTCTACTTTAATTCTATCTCCTAAAGCAATAGCAGGTAAATTAGCAACTACAATATCTGCATATGTTGCTGCTCTATACACTTTATTTGAACCTGCATTTGAATTATACTGTGGTTGCCATGTTGTACCATCATGAATCCATTCTACTATATCATCAACACTATCATAGTGGTCATTAATCATTACATCTCCTGCTCTATAATTTCCAGGATTTAAAGCTTGATCTGCTCTAAATATTCTTCTTGCTCCATGCGCCCATCTCGTAGATGATGAAATAAAAGGAGCATTATCTCTAATATAAACTTCATCTCCAAAGTTAGTTAAAGCAATACTATTATCCGCAGAAAGACTATAAGTTCTCATATAGTCAGGCTTAGTTAAACCATTAATTCTATGTTGTCCTGCATAAGTTCCTACACTTAAAAAGAAAGCATCAGTAGTTTCTTGTCCAATTGCAGGATTATCTGTAGTTACAGTACAATTAGTAATATCAAATGTTGATCCAGTAGCACTATTATAGATACAAGTTGTCTCAGCATTTCTAAACTCTACATTAGTTAAGTAGTGCCTAGAACTATCTAAATTAGTATTATATAAATATAGTTGAGTATCTGAAGCTCCTTCTAAAGTAGTATTATTTGTATAATTCGTAAAAGCATCTCTACCTAACCTACCTCCAATATATGAATTATTTATAGTACTTATAAATTGAGGATCTTCTAATACATTAGCTATATTAGTAGCATATTGAGCTTGTATAGGAAGTCCCAATGCACTAGGGTTTACATTATTAATAACAGTATTCTCAATCACTAAATTTCTATAGTAATCAAATTTTAAACCTACTCCTAAATATCCGTAACCTTCAAATCTACTATTTTTAAGAATACAATTTTCTATAATCATATTAATAGGATCAATAACACCTCCACCTTGTATAGTAAAATCTATTGCTGTAGAATCTACAGTAACATGTAAATTATCCATAATAAGTGATCCAGACACAGTACATACAATATCATTAGACGCTACAGCAGCATCAAGTCCTCTATCTAAAGTAATCCTATAAAAATTTCCTATTTTAGCGTAATCTGTTATAATATATCTAGCATGAGTATTACCTGTTCCTGAAGCATTTTCAGGGTTAATATAAAAACTAGCCCCTTCAATTGGTTGAAAATCAACAGTTATAGTATCTTGTCCTATAGTTGGAGGATAAACATAATATTTAGCTCCACCATTTGTAGTTATAGACCTTTGTTTATAATTTTCAATTCTTACATTTTTTACAATAGTTGTGCTATTCTGATTAATAGGAATATTGATTGCAGCGTAGTCAGCATCTTTTAAATAACAATCTTCTATAGTAATGTTATTCTGAGTTCTTAGATTGCCATTATTATTTGATACTAATAAATTTTGGTGATTTCCTACTCCATTTACATTAGTAGTCCAAGCTAATCCAGTAACATTTACATTCTTCACATTAAGTGGATTAATCCCATCTGCTGCAATTTGTAAAAATTTAGTCCCTTGGTCATACACAGTATCAATAGAACTTGCATCCACATTGAAATTCTTTACATCATAACAGTTATAAACTCTAATAATATAGTCAGTGAAAGATTCATCTACTGGAATAAAGGTTGCACCTTTTAAATCCACGTAAGGTGGAGCATAAGTTGCACCATTTAAGTTAGCATTGTTTACTTTGTATGTTCCTAAATCTGCAATTAAACCAACATTCAGTGCTGCTGCATAAGCATATGCATCTTGAATTTCAGATGTTGCATCACCTAGGCTTTCATCTAGTCCTAGCCATGTAGCATTAATTTCTCCATTTTGTGGTTGTAATACTGCATAGTTAGACCCTACAGTAATTACTGCATGTTCGTCTGTAACAAATTCTGGAACACTAGTCGCCTGCACTAAATATTCAGCTCCAGTATCCATTACTTTTATTCTATCCCCTACTGTAAGTAAAGGATAATTAATTGCTGTAATATTACTATATGTAGCTGCTTGGTAAAGTCTGTTACTAGCTCCACTAAAAGCAGCTAAATCTGTAATCTCTACTACAGCTCCATTTCCAGGATCTTTCCCGTATATAACTGTAGCTGTATTGTCCGTTCCTGCATTTAAGATATTAACTCCATTACCATTAATAGTAAGTACATCTTGAGTACTATTCTTAAGAGTAAGTGTAGGAGACTGCCGTATTACTGTATTAGAACTTTGTAATATATCTAAGCTTACTCCACTACCATTTGAAATGTTAATGTTGTTGTTAGATAATGATAAGTTCTGTGTTAATGAATTTATCTTCTGAGCAGACATTTGAATGCTGCATAATAGAAGTATAAAAATTATTATATTTTTCATTGTCATTATTTTACAAGTTAGTCCAAGTTGTCCCGTTATAATACCGCAAAGTAGGAGTACCTCCCGAACCATCAACAACCCCTTTTATCCCTGTTGCTGCACTTAAATCAAATAATAGTGCGAAAGTTGTCGTTGAGTTTAAACGGTACAAATGACTATATCTATATTCTCCGTTAATTGGTTGAATAATAGCAAAAAGGGTAGTGTCTCTAACTGATATTTGTGAAATCAAGTCAGGAACGTCCCCATTATACCCCGTGTCAATAGTGTCCTTTAATATATATTCCGCTCCTGTATCTTCAACCTTTATTCTATCTCCTACATCTAAATTAGGAAAGTTAGCAGCAGTAATATCTGTGTAAGTAGATACTGCAAACTTCTTTTGAAGATCATTTTCTGACCTCTGCCCAAAAGCAGATACAGAAAAAATTATTAACAATATTATAATTAGTTTATTCATCAGTTTATTTTTTAAATGTTACCTTTCCATCAAAAGTAGTTGGACTACTAGATGTTAAAGTCACATCACCAGTCGTTTTATTGATAGATACTTCTGTTGATACTTCACTTATATAACTAGTTCCGTCGTCACTATAAATGTTATGATTGTTGATGTCAGTTCCTAATCCATGTGTAGCTGCCGTTATAGTTTGAGTATAAGCACCAGAAGTACCTCCCCAAGCTGCTGCTAAAAAGGTGTGAGTGTAAGAGTCTGCATCAGTAACTACTGCTACCCAAGAAGTACCGTTGTATATGTTGTTTTGATTAGTTGTAGTGTTGTAAACTTGAAGTCCAGTTGCAGGAGAAGATATTGCATCTCTTTGTGTAGTAGTCATACGTGGAGGCAAAAAACCTGTTGTTGTCGATACTACATCTAAAGCCGCACTAGCATCAGGTGTAATGCTGTTAATCCCTACTTGTACATATCCATCTGTTCCAGCCCCTTGTAGAGCAATACCACTTCCACTTGCTGCTATACCATCCCCTCTAACGCCAATTATTCTTTTTGCTACACCATTAGTTGCATCAGTCCAAGTAACTTCATCATATCCCGCTGCAAGTGCAGAGTTTGCAGCATCTTCCAATATAGACTGATTGTACATTCCAAATCCATCTGTTACTGTTGCACTAGATAATGCTCTTTCTGTAATAACTAGGTTTTTTCCTGTTGCATCATCAGTGTTTTTTGTTATGACAGCAGCACTATTTGTATTAACAGTTTGCGCCGTACTTGCACTAATTGCGCTCCCTTCTTCAGTTTGCAAAGTTAGTGCGTTTCCATCCCCAAAATTTCTCATTTCAGCGACAGCTCCAGGTCCATTATTAAAGTGAACTACTGAATTGCCCGCTGAAGCAGCATTTGTAAATATAGCTTCATCTGACCCAGATTGAATATCAAATGTAGCATTCAAATCTGTTCCAGGGGCTACCCCAATAGCTAAACCTTCACTAACAGTAGGTACAAAATATAAATCATCAGCTAGAGTAGCTGTTCTATCAGAAGCCGCAGGGATTGTTCCATCTGCTGAATAAATATTTCCTCCAATACTTGTATTCAATTCTAACGCGCCAGTTGTCGCATTTCTAACAACTACATTAGAATTAGCATTATCAGTTGCCATAGTAAGAACTTCTAGTGTTCCTCCGATTTCAGCAATAGCAGTTGAGAAATTACCCCCGATAAGAGGTGTAGCTGTGTTTGAATTAGCAATATAAAGTTCATTGTCTCCTATTTGCCCATCACCTGCCCTATATCCAATAGCTACCGCATTAGATACAGAAGTAGGAGAACCTTGCGCCCCCGCTCTATATCCAAAAAAGTGCGAATTAGAACCATAAGTATTATATCCTGCTTGATAACCAAAATAAGCTGTTCCTACTTGATCGTAAGCAGCGTTATACGCTCCACTTATAAACCCTGAACTTGAACCTACAGAAGTAGAGTAACTAATATCATCAGTATTGTATTTTGATCTGTAACCAAAGATTGTAGTTTCTATAGGTGCTGTTGAACCACTAGCGTCACCTAATCCTGCTTGATAACCTGCTACAGTAGAAGATGAAATAGTTGGTCTATATCTAAATACGTCATCACCAATTAAATAAGATTGATTAATACTAGTCGCTGCTGTGGCTTGAAGATGTCCAAATCCCCCAAAATTACTTCCGCTTGTTGCTGCCCCAAATCCATCATTACCTAATACCGTTACATAGTTACCTACGAAATTAGTACTAGACGTACCTTCAAAAAAAGGATGTCTACCTATTGCAATTGAGTTAGATACCGTTGTCCAGTTAAACCCTGCATCAGTACCCATTAATACATTATTATTACCACTCGTTAAGTTAAAACCCGTTTGGTAACCAATAGCAGTAGTTGAGTTAGAAGATGTTGCATAAGGCAATACTGAATACCCCATTAAAACAGAAGCAAAAGGATTGGTTAATTTTTCTCCCGAACCCCCAGTAGTCATAGAAACAAGTGCATTTATTTTAGCATTCCCGTATGTTAGTGCAGCAAGAGGATTACCAAACATCAATGAATTTTCATTAGATTGATAAGCCAACTCTACCTCTCTGTAATTTGTAGGTGTTCGCACTCTCATTAAAACATCTTCAAGAAGTATATCAGGCGTATTAAACATTAACCCAACTGTATCAGCCGCAAGTTTATTTATATTCATTAAACCTTCATTCCAAAATACAGAACCTACTGATACCTTCCCTTCTCTATATACATCTTCTGTAGTAGTCGTTGGTGCTCCGCCACCTGATAATTTCCAAGTAGTTTCATCTCCACTTACTACCCAAGCTGTACCATCCCAATAATTAAACTTCTTAGTATCAGTGTTATACACTTGTAAACCCTCTACAAATGTACCTCCATTAATAACATCTCTTTGTGCCTCTGTCATATTAGGCACAGGTCTTGAACCTTGACTTGTACTAACTACATCAAGTGTACTTGCAGCATCAGGTGTAGCAGTTCCTATACCTACACTACCTCTAAGGTTCGCAAGGATTACATTTCCATTTAAAGTCGTAGCCCCTGCTGTAGCTTTAGCACCACCATTAATAATGACGTTCGCACCAGTCATATTTGTAGTTGCTGTTTGGTTAGCCGAAGAAGCCGTAATGGAAGTATTTGAAGGTGCTATATCTGAATTAGGCTGCCCACCTAAAATTGTAACTCCCCCTGTTCCCGTAGTATTATCTCCAGAAGTCAACTTGATGTAAGTGTCATTTTGATTTCCATCTATCCCTGCTGCAAGTGTAAATTCAGATATTTGTCCACCTTCTCTGATATGAGAATTTTGCCCTAATGTATCAACTTCAATATTTAACCCTTCATTTGCAACATTAGGACTATCAAAAGTGCCTATAAAAACTGTTCTGTTAGCAGTTCCAGTTGTATAAAATTCGTTTGTTCCTTGAGTTACGAAAGTTGCACCACCAGCATCAGGAAGCCTATTAACCCCCATATTAGGAGCTCTTATCCAATAACCCCCAGAAGCATTTTCACCTGAAATTAGTCTATTTGCACCATCAGTTTCCATACCAATAATACTAGAGTCAAACCATGAAAACCTAGCAGTATTATCTGCAAATCCCGCGTGTTTTCCAAAAATAGCAGAAAAGGTACTATTAGAAGAAGTAGTTCCAAATCCTACTGTACCATCAGTACCATTAATAACTAGAGAGTTAGCATCACCAGTAGTTGCAAAAGTTAAATTATTTGCTGCTTGTGTAACTGTAGTAGCACCAGAAAGTGCCCCTGAACCAGCATATAAACCTGAACTAGAAGCCGTAAAAGTTACTAACTTATTACTAGCATCAAGACCAAAAGTCTTAACAGCAGTACCATCTTTAGCACCAGCAGCGTAAGAAGGTAGCTCTATACCACCTTGCATTATCCACTCGCCACTAGCTGCCTTGTTATAGGAAAGGAAGTCGGTACCATTGAAACCTGCAATGAACTCATTACTTGCAGACGTAGCAGAAGCGTTCATGTTTGCGCCTAGTATAATATTATCACTACCATCTACTACATTGTTTCCAGCAGCGTAACCTAAATAAGTATTTCTAATACCTATACTAGTATTTTCTCCTGCTAATGCACCAATAGATGTATTATTGTCTCCACTTGTCAAATCCAATAAAGATCTTCCACCTAGTGCAACATTCCAATTATTTCCATTACCATTCTCACCTGACCTAAATCCTATTAATGTATTATCATCACCAGTTTCATGATAAAACCCTGCTTGATAACCTACAAATAAATTCCTTCGACCACTATTGTACGGCCCTGTAAGGGGCCCATGTCCAGCTGCCCATCCTAAGAATACATTTTCTGCACTTAAACCAAGCCCACCAGTACTGTCTATTCTAGCTCGTCTTCCAGCTCCATAACCGAATGCCGTATAAAAATTTCCATCATCATTGTATTGAAGTGCTAATTGACCGACCCCTGTATTATCAAGACCAGTCCTATTTTTTTGTCCAGCCCATGCACCTACAAGTGTCAAATATCTACCCACCGTATTTTCAACCCCTGCACTACCTCCAATTATAACATTATCAGGAACAGTTGCACCGCCAGCAACATTAAAGAAAGCAGAGTCACCAATGATTACATTGTTAGCTGAATTTAAATTAGGAGCTGTATTAGCACCTATAATTACAGAAGTTCCAAGAGGATTTGTACCACTTGAAATCTTCGTGTTTCCCTGAATAGTAATTGCATCATTAAAAATGACATCAGGCGTTCCGTCTGCTGTCCCTGAATCGAAAGTCAAGGTATTCGTAGAAGTACCTGTAATTGTTCGAGGTGCTGCTAGTGTTTGGTCTGCATCAGCTAAAGGAGTGCCTCCTCCACCAAATCCACCTCCAAGCATCATCTTAGAAGTTACTAATATACTATCAGTATCAAAGGCAATAGCAATAGGTTGTACATTTTCATCATATTGTGTAGTTGTAAATTCTCCTGGTGTATCTGATACATATAAAGGAACATGTAAAGTAAGTAAATGACCTGGTACATATGCTTTACCTTCAGTTACTACTGTTGCATATCCTGTAGTTCTACTTACAACTACACCATGCGTAGCAATAGCAAAACTTGTATCCGCAGGTACATAAGAATAAGAACCATTGGTAGTTACAAGTTGTCCAACATTTACAGCATTAGCATGTGGTACAACTATT
>Ga0208767_1003387_pt1 | contig 11617 bp, 20 predicted proteins | sample VirMetDEL_Mar_21_FD_184514 | JGI IMG/M metagenome (GOLD analysis project Ga0208767, IMG submission 184514) | Aqueous microbial communities from the Delaware River and Bay under freshwater to marine salinity gradient to study organic matter... | ecosystem: Environmental > Aquatic > Marine >... | reverse complement strand
GAGGCTAATGATGGCAATGTCTGACACTGAAATGGCTCTGGCTCTTGGAGCCAACCAACTCGCAGCAATGAGGCCAGTTGATCCTGGAGCATTCAGTGGCATTCAGCCAAACATGGCTCCTCCGATGCCGAATCCGATGGGAGCAATGAGTGATAAAGAAGCGATGATGATGAGAGGATCGATGCCTGCTTCACCGATGCCAAACCCGATGGGCTCAATGAGCGATCAAGAGGCAGCAATGATGAGAGGATCGATGCCTTCAGGAGACATGCCAGCTCCAGACCTCAACTCTCAAGAAGGCATGATGCGTTATCTTCAAGAAAAAGTTCGTCAAATCCGTGAGCGGACAGGTGGCGGTGCGATGAGTGATGCTGATATGGGTGCACTTGAGGCTGTCATGCAATCAATGCCGCAAGCAGGACCACCGATGGGAGCACAAAGATAATGGCCATTCCAGGAGTAACCCCAACACAAGTATTGATGAGTCTTGACGAAACTGATGATCAAGGCAACATAGGTGCAGCTATTGGATACGGCTCTCAAGCAGAAAAAAATTATAGAGCCTCGCTAGGTGGCCAAATGGCTCCGATTTACGGCAAGGGTGGTTATCAATACGCAACCCTCGCACCATTCAATCAGATCTTTTCTTTAGGCGACGACACGAGCGATGACACAGGCTCAATAGTTCCCATTCAAAGACCAGTTACAGACGATGGCGGGTCTTCTTCAATTTTTCAAGACGCAGCAACAGTAGCACAAAACATAGTTCAAAATCCTGCGTTGAATCAAACCACATATGGCCCAATCACAGGCATGGTTCAAGATTACATAGGCGATGCAAACATTGATGTCCCTTTTGTTGGCAATGTCAATGTTCCGAATGCAGCTGTCAACACAGTTTTGGATACAGTTGGTAATTTTGGAGTTCCTGGATTAGGAGTCCTTTCAACAATTGTTAACCCAACTCAAGTTGAGACATCTTGGGGAACGCCATTCAACACTGGTGGTGGTGGATTGATCGGTGTTGTTGGTCAGGCTTCACTCAACAATCTTGAAAACATTTATGGCGAAACTCAAGCAGAAACTCCTGGATACAGTTTTTATGCTCCTGGTGATCTTCCTGGAACCAGCACACCAATAGGCTTGAGTCCTGGATTGTTTGGTTATGGGACTGTTGTTTCAGGCAATACAGACATGATGCCACCTCAAGCAGATCTGAATAATGATGGTGTAATAACTGCGAGTGAAGTTCAGGCTTTCGCTGATCCAACTTCTCCTAGTGCGCAATCTTATGCTCAAAATCAACAATTCATAAGTGATGTTCAGTCTACTTTGGGTTCAATTCAAGGTTCTTCAGGAATCACACAAAATTTTGACCAAAGTGGCAATCCTGCAGGGACAACTTTCTCTTCAGGCAATCTGGTCACAGATGACACAGGATTGGTTGTTGGTTCTTTACCTACTGGCATGACATTTGATGACTTCTATAGCCAAATGGAAAATCAAACACAGCCATCAGGCAACACAACAACATCAGGCAACACAACAACATCAGGCAATATTACGACTCAAAGCATCGTTGATGCTATTGTTTCAGGGATGGAAAATGCTGCAGCCAACCCGAATGTTCCAGGAACATTTGAGGTCGCGAGTTCAGGCAACATCGCTAGCGATGCATCGTCTAATGTCACAAGTGGTGGAATCAGCGTGGGTTATGCTGCAGGTCAAGTTGATCCTGGACTGGCCTCCGCAGTTTCTTCATCAAACGACAACGACAGCGGGATGTCAAGTTCTGAAAGTGCAGCATCAGGCGGTTATGCAGAGACTGTTTCGGGCGGTGGTGAGTTCGGTGGAACTTCTGGCCCAGCAACCTCCGCAGAATCCTACAACGACAAAGATGGCACCTCTTCATCAAGCAATAACGATGGTGGTGGCAGCTCTGGCGGTGGCGGTTGCGTCATCGCGACTCATGGCGTCATGACAGGTGGCTTCACATTGATGGAAAAAGCCAAAGCCGAGTTGTGGTGTCAAAAAACATATCACGGCAAGTGGTATGGCGAAGCATTCAGAAAAGGATACAGAGCAGCAGGTATGAAGCATATTAATGCAGGAACTGCTCCTAGTGTATATCAAGAGTTTAAAGATTTTGTCGCCTATGGTCGTGGCGTTAAAAAAGGCTGGGGATTGGCGTTCAAATATTACATGCGGACAATCCAATTTTTTGTAACAGGCTTGTTCATAAAAGGAGACTAACATGGCTGAAGTGAATGTAGAAAATATTGAACAGGCTGAAGAACTGTTCATGGAAAAGATGGGCTTTGCTCGTGACACTGAGGGTCTTGAGTTGAGCGATGATCAACTGGTAAACTTTTTGATGCTTTGTCATCAAATGGAATATGGTGTTGGTGCAGAATCAGAAGACGAAGAAGACTATGACGAAGAAGAAATGTCAGAAGACGGCATGAAAGTCAAAGTCATCAAAGTCAAAGGTGGCGACATGCGTTCAATCATGGACGAAATGCTTGGCCATGGTGGCCCAAAGATTATGGGTTAATAATGCCAGTCAGAAAAGTAAAAGGTGGCTACAGATGGGGATCATCTGGCAAAGTCTATAAAACGAAGGCAGCAGCCGAGCGTCAAGGACGAGCCATCTATGCTTCTGGCTACAAAAAGAAGAAGAGGAAAGCCTGATGGCCAAAGGATTGCACTATATGAAAGACGGCACGAAGTATCGTGGCGATATCCATAAGCATCGTGGTGGCATCATCATGACAGGCAAAACAATGAGCAAAGATTCAAAGCGTGTTTATCACTTCAAAGATCTTTCTCCAGATGCAAAGAAAAAAGCGAGGAGCAAAGTTTGATTGATTCATGTGTTTTTGTTGATGGTGTATCTAGGGGTCGGCGATGATCGGAGACTTATTAGCAACGATATGTATTTCCGTGATCTCAATGATTGCAACTGGTATGCAAAAAATATTACAAAGCGATACGGAAACTATCAATATTCTGATCGCATGGACCCAAGGGACAGAGTCACAGCCTATTGCTTACCTAAATATGTTGACGGGAACAGCGTGAGGATTTACTGATGGCAAAATACAAAGGACGCACAGTCACTCTGAACAAGCCTCGCCGAATCGGCAAAGGCGAGCCATCATACGGCAAAAAGAAATCAGTTGTCTATGTCAAAGATGGCGACAGGGTCAAGCGTGTGACCTTTGGCGATCCGAATATGCGGATCAAAAAGAACCAGCCAGGACGCAGAAGCAACTTCCGCTCTCGGCACAATTGTGATAACCCAGGACCAAAAACAAAGGCACGCTATTGGTCATGCAAAGCGTGGTAGTATAATGGCAAGAGCAGCAATCAAAAAAGTAGCCAATGCAGAAATCCGAGCAGCCAAGAGTTTTCTTGAGCGTAGAGGAATCAAGTCAACAGAGGTCAGCCCACGCAAGTTCGCAATGGCTGCCAAAGAACTTGACAAAGGCTTTCAAGAAACATTGCAAGTTCTCGCTAGGGAGTTGTCAGGAGGTCAAGTTTAGTGGCTGAGGCATTCCGACCAGATGGCAGATTAAATATCCCGACTCAGGCTGCAGCTGATTACATAGCTGATCAAGGCCAGTTGATGCCATACGAACCAACCATGCGTGAAAAGACAGAGCAAGTTATCACAGACTTTCTGGCCAATACACTGGGCATGAATAAATTTACTGCTCGTGACACTGCTGAAGGCATCACAGGCTCAACGAGTTCAGATGCTAGGAATCCATTGGGCATCGGTCTCATGGACTTCACTCCTGCTGGCTTGGTCTTTGGTGGACAAGAAGCAGCAAGAGATTTTGACAAAGCACAAACAGCAACTGATTATATCGCACCGACCATTGGCTTGGGGCTGAGTGCTGTTGAGGCTTTTCCATTGACGAAAGCAATCACAAAGCCAGCCGCAGCATTCTTGAGCAACTTGGGGCGAAAAACTTCTTCAGACATCGTTCCAACTCCAGAGCCATTGATTGCCTCATCAGGTCCAACAATCCCTCGCAGAACATTTGTCCAAGGTGCTGTTGCTACGCCAGTCGCAGGTGCATTGAGCAAGTTGCCTTTGGGCAAGATTGATGATGTTGCACCTGTCGCCAAAGCAGCAAGGCTGACAATCCCTAAAAATTTTGACATCTTGAGAGATCTTCCAAGCACAAAACGAATGATTGATGATATCCTCATTGACGACATCGAAACATATAATTTCGATTATCTTAATCCTGATGATTTAGAAGATGCTGGTGATGATATAATGGATCTTGTTGATCAAGTTTCTAATTCAGAAAGATTCGATATAGCTGACACATTTGACGATGTGCGTGGATCAATGAAAGAAGAGCTGATGGATATTTACGGATTGTCAGAAAAAGAAGCAGATGACCTGATGAAGAAAGAAGGCTTTGATCTTCCTGTTAACAAATCAGAAGAAGTCGACAGAATGAAATCATTTTCAGGAAGTTTCGATCAATACAAAAGTGAATATCCTAATTCACGTGTCAGCATTGTTGATTGGATGAATGCTGTTGAACAAGACACTACAATGGTTGGCGAATAATAATGGGTGCAGCATCAAAAATAGTCAGTGAGTTTTTGGATAGCCTCGGCAAAAAGGTATTCATGACACCTGATCAAACAGCATCAACATATGGCACAAAAGCTGAAAAGATAGCGAAAGAGGATCCAAGATTCTTCAAGCTCTATGACGAAGAAGACATTGGCAGAGCGATATACAACTCAAGAACAGCAGGCAGTGGCCTTGGCGTAACAGACCCTCAAGCATTTCTTGATATGGCTGCACAGATGCCTACTGACCAAAAAGGCTTTGACTTCATAAGAGAAACAATTGACAAAAAGAAAGCAGACATAGCAGCAGGAGTCCCTAGGGAGCAGTTTACTTTCCCGCAACTGGGTCTGAGGCTTCAAGATGATGGCTCTTTGAAAGTTAACATGCATGATGGCAGGCATATGAACACAGCCATGAAAGAGCTAGGCTATCCCAAGTCACTTGTTGAAGTTGTGCCTCAATACAAAACACCAAGACTACAAACAATGTCACCAGACACACCAGTTTTCAGCGAGGAGTCATTTATTAACGATGTTGAGATCCCCAGCAGGAACATCGGGACTCTCGGTGAATTGATAAAGTTCCTCAGCATTGGTGGAGTTGCAGCTCCTGGAGTTCTTTCTCAGTTAGGAGGGCAAGAAGATGCGCAAGTTCCCTAAACAACCAAAAACAAAAGGTGGCGTCAACACAAAGTATGTTCGTGGTGCCAAGAATCCAAAAGCCCAAGAAGCAGAGATCAAAAGCACTGCCAAAAAATATCGTGAAGGCAAGCTGACCAAAGCAGAGATGGAGCGGATAGCCAAGAGGAGGTCAAAAAATGTCACCAAGAGCTACAAAAAAGCCAGCGAAAAAAGACGCAAAAAAATCAGCAAGTAAAAAGAGCGGTGGCAGCCTAGAGTCAGCCATTGATAAATACAGCAAGTCTTCAGGCTTTTCAAAAGCAAAACTCCGTAAAGTCGCCAAAAGAGGCATGGGTGCCTATTATTCATCAGGCTCTCGTCCTGGGCAAACCCCAACATCTTGGGCTATTGGTCGTGTCAGATCATTCGCAACTGGCAAAGGTGGAGCCAGAAAAGCAGATTCAGATTTGATTAAAGGATCAAAAAAGAGTAAAAAGAAATGAATAGGTCTAATTTTTCGTCACTAGTCTCAAAAGGAGGAAAGAGCATGACATATGGAAAAGGCAAAAAGAAGCCGATGAAGAAAATGGCTTCTAAAAAGATGGCTTCTAAAAAGAAGACCAAAAAGAAGTCTTCATATGCCTAATGAAAAGGCTGATGAAGGTGAAGTCGTTGAAATCTTTGTGTCAGGCGTTTCGATGTCTGGCAAGTCGGAGTTGAAAAATGACAGTGATAGATCTGCTGAAAAAGATCCAAAAGACTCTGAAAGAGGAGAGGTCAGCGATAGCTGAGAATATGGTTCTTGGTCGTATGCAAGACCACGAGGCATATAAAAAGAACGCTGGTGTTGCTGAGGGTCTCGACAGAGCCCATGACATCATCAGTGAAATGATGAAAAAACTTGATAATGAAGAGGATGCATAACCATGTCTCATCCACATGCTAAAGATCTCATCACTGATGAGGAAACAAAGGCGACTTTAGGGTCGCATCAATTCCCCAAACCAATGGGATGGAAAGTTCTTGTTCAGCCAAATCAGGCTAAGAAGAAAACAAAAGGTGGTATTTACCTTCCGTCTCAAAGCGTGGAAAACGAAGAATACCTGACAGCCCACGGAACAATTCTGGCACAAGGGGAACTCGCATATCGCGATCGTGATACTGGTCAAAGATGGAAAGGCGATTGGCCTGAAATCGGTGATCAGGTTACATATGGCAAGTATGCTGGCCAGAAATTAACAGTAAATGGTGTAAAGATGCTTCTGCTGAATGATGATGAGATCACCTCAATCATCCCAGAAGGTGCAACACTGACATCTTATGTAGACTAAGCGAAATAACCATGGAGGACGCTACCATGTCACAAGAAGAAGTATTGGCAGAGATCGAAAAAGAGATTGAAAAGACCAAAGGTCAAAAAGATGACGATCTTGAAATCGAAATCGCCGAAGACGAGGCTGAAGAGCCTCAAGAAGAGGTTGCGGCAAAAGAAAAAGAGTCCGATAGTGAAGACTCTGAATACGGAGCCAAAGTCCAAAACCGAATCAAAAAACTTGTAGACCAACGCAGAGATGCTGAGGTTCAAACTCGTCAGGCTCAAGAACAAGTCGCACAACTCCAAGCAAGGCTTGAGCGTCTTGAGCAAGGCAACACTCATAGGGCTGAGAACGAATTTCATCAGCGTTACGAGCAAACAAAGCAAGCACTAACAAAGGCAGTTGAAGAAGGTGACACTCAAGCACAGCTGAATTTCACCGAGCAACTTGCTGATATGCGTGCTGCTATCCGTATCGCTGAGATGCAAAAACAACAAGCTGCTGCACAGTCTGTTTCACCAACAGTCGGTCGTGCTCAGCAAGTTGCCCAGCAACCTGCACCACCAAAAGCAATGGACTGGTGGCAGAAAAATCGCTGGTTTAATTCTCCTGGATTTGAGCGGGAAACTGCGGCTGCACGGGCAATTGATGTGCAGTTGGACCTTGAAGGTCATGACAAAAATAGTGATGATTATTACGAACTGCTTAATAATCGTTTACTTAATGTCTTTCCCGAGTTAAACTCAGGAGGCGAGCAAAGTAAGCCTCGAGCAAAAAGCAGAGCACCAGTCGCCCCAACTGCAGGCGGTTCGGGAACTTACAAAGGAAACAGGGTTCGCATGACACAGGATCAGTTACGAATGGCTAGAGAACTCGGTATTAATGATGAAAAATCTCTGAAGCGTTATGCTAATGAGATCAAACAGCAGAGGAGCTAACCATGGCTAATAATAGAAATGTGCGTGCACAAGAATCTCGTTCCGAACTCCGTGCAGGGGATGCTCGTCCCGATACTGCATGGAAACCACCATCATTGTTGGACGCACCCGATCCCCGTCCTGGGATGGTCCAACGATGGATTGCTACCTCGATTCAGGGTAGAGAGACTCCAGACAATGTATACAAACGTATGCGTGCAGGCTGGAATCCTCGCCCTGCTGATTCAGTGAAAGATCAGAGATTCCCAACTATCAATCACGGACAGTGGGCAGGTTCAATAGGAGTTGAAGGCATGATCCTTTGTGAGATGCCTGAAGAGAAGTTCAAAGCCATGAAAGACTACTATCGTGGTCGGGCTGAAGAGCAGAACGAATCAATTCCAGGAGAACTTGATGCGATGGCAAGGACAGGGGGCATTCCTATTCATCAGGATAGGAAATCAACTAGTAGCTCTGGTCGAGACATCTCGGTCATGGCTGACGATTAACTGCTATATAAGGAGTAGCGAAAATGGCAAATGCAGATGCAGCCTTTGGGTTTATCCCAGTTCGCCACATGAGCGGTTATGCACCTCGTGCTAACAAATACACCATTACCTCTGGTCTCGCAGAGAACATCTTTAACGGCGATGCCGTCATCCTCGCAGCGGATGGCACGCTTCAGCCTGCAGGTGCTACAGAGGTAAATATCATTGGTGTGTTCGCAGGATGTTCATACACTGCAAGTGATGGCTCTTACGTTTACAGCGAATATTGGCCTTCAGGCACAACCGCTACGGATATTATCGCATATGTTTACGATGATCCGTATATTGTGTTCAAAGCTCAATCAGCTGGCAGTCCTGCTCAGACAAACATCGGTAACTGTGCCGATATTGTTGCTGGGGCAGGTTCAACATTAACAGGCCAATCTGGCTTTGAAATTTCAGGAACTATGGCAGCAGGAACTGCCCAGTGCAAAATCATTGCGTTGTATGACGCACCTGAGAATGCATTTGGGGCTAATGCTGTTATGGAAGTGCTCATTAACGAGCATGTTCTGAAAGCAACAGCTGGTATATAGGAGGGTATAAACAATGGCAATGAATAGAGCACAATTTGCAAAAATGCTCGAGCCAGGACTAAACACCCTTTTTGGCCTCGAGTATGATCAATATCCACCAGAGTGGCAGGCAGTCTTTGACACCAACACCTCTCAGAAGGCATTTGAAGAAGATGTTCTTTTGGAAGGCTTTGGCAATGCTCCTGTGAAAGCGGAAGGTGCAGCAATCTCTTATGACGCAGCAAGCCAGCAATGGACTGCTCGCTATCAGCATGAGACAATTGCTTTGGCATTCAGCATCACAGAAGAAGCCGAAGAAGATGGTCTCTATGGCTCAATCGCTGCTCGTTACACAAAAGCATTGGCTCGCTCAATGGCTTCCACAAAGGAAATCAAAGCAGCTAATGTTCTGAACAATGCTTTCAGCGGTTCAGGCGTAACTGGTGGTGATGGTAAAACACTGTGTGCAACTGATCACCCGACTCGTTCTGGTAACCAGTCAAACACTTTGGCAACCGCAGCAGACCTTTCAGAAACTTCTCTGGAACAAATGCTGATTCAAATTGCAGACATGAAAGACGATCGTGGTCTTCGTATCGCTGCACAAGGCACAATGCTAGTCATCCCGACTGCATATAGTTTTGTTGCAGAGCGTCTGCTTGAGTCTCAGCTACGCACAGGCACTGCTGACAACGACATCAACGCAATCCGAGCAGGTGGTTATCTGCCTCAGGGTTACCATGTGATGCGTCGTCTGTCAGATTCAGATTCATTCTTCATTATGACGGATGTTCCTGATGGCCTGAAGCACTTCCAGCGTTCGCCTCTTAAAAAAGGCATGGAAGGTGACTTTGAAACTGGCAATGTCCGCTACAAGGTGCGTGAGCGTTATTCGTTCGGCTTCACCGATTGGCGTGGCATCTTCGGTTCCGAAGGAGCATAATGAATGTGGGGGAGGGCAGAAGTCCTCCCCTCAACCTTAATCCTGACTGCCTCGGCAGACACTAGCCACGACAGGAGATAAAAATGGCTACAACAACTTTCTCTGGACCTATTAAGGCTGGAACAATCAAAGAAACGACTGGCACCACAGTCGGAACAGACAAGGCAAATGTTGGCTTTGTTTTAATGGCACAAAGTGCAAATGTAGTTTTCGGGGCTGATGGCACTACAACTGTAGTCGCAACTGTTCCTGCAAACAGCCAGATTTTCCAAATCACTGTAGACGTAACTACGGCGTTCAACGCTGCTACGACTAATACTTTTGATATTGGTGATGGCTCAACTGCTGACCAGTATGCAGATGCATTGGCCGTTGGTGCTCAAGCTCGGGTTCTTGCGACCTCTGATGTTTCTCAGATTGGCAACTTGATTGATATTGGCACAACTGATGTTGATGTCACAGTCACTTACAATCAGACAGGAACTGCAGCAACCGCAGGTGCCGCAACTGTAACTGTTCTGTATTTGCAGAATAACAACCTCTCATAATCAGGAGGGTAACTGATGGCTGATATCGTAACAACAACTACGATAGCCGACAACCCTCGTGAGGCTGTGTTCGCTTTTCAATATCAGTATGTTGATACAGGTAATGAAAGTGCAGTCACCAAGATTGATGTGTCGTCTCTCGCTAAGAGTTCAAATGGCGACACATGCACAGGCGTCAGAATACTTGAGTGTTGGTGGATCATTGAGGGATTGACAGTAGAAGTGTTGGCTGATGCTAGCACTGATGTTATTGTCATGCACTTAGCGGAAAGCCAACAGGGTTATCACAATTTTGAAAAGTTCGGCGGTCTCCCGTCAACTTCTTCATACGGCACAAGCCCAACTGGTGATGTAAAATTCACCACAACAGGGTCAGCTGCCGCAGGTGATGCGTATCAAGTTGTTCTGAGGGTGGCTAAAGAGTATTAAGGAGGATTCGAATGGCTCAAGTATCTTCAATCAGTAGGGTTGGAACTACGGAGCCATTCGAGCTCCAAATATCTCGTGGGCAAATACCTTTCCACAAAACTGTTTTTAAGTTTGGTTACAACGCTGTTGTTGGAGCCACCAAGGAAACTATTTGGGAACAAGGCGGTTTATACGCTTATCCAGCATCAGTCACAGTAATGACTGTATCAAGCAGTTCAACTGACGACACTGCCGCAGGAACTGGTGCAAGAACAGTAGAAGTTTTTGGCTTAGATGCCGATTACAACGAAATAAACGAAGTTGTCACATTGAATGGGCAAACAGCAGTTAGCACCACAAAATCTTACCTACGGATAAATCGTGGCATTGTCCGCAGTGCAGGTAGTGGTGGCGCAAACGCTGGAACAATTTATGCAGGAACAGGCACAGTGACCACTGGAGTTCCAGCTAACATTTACCTGACCATAAATGGGGATGGTGATAACCAAACATTGATGAGTCTTTGGACAGTTCCCGCAGGATATACAGCATTCCTTACAAAAATGTCTTTATCCACAGGAACCTCTACCAACACCAAAGCCGTTGTAAACGCTAGTCTTGTTGCTAGACCTTATGGGGAAGTGTTTCAAATAAAAGAAAGATTTACTATTACAGATGGCGCACACGAACAGTTTTATACTTTTCCATTAAGGTTCACAGAAAAAACAGACTTAGAGATGAGAGCGTTTTCTTCTTCAGGCTCAGTGGACTTCAATGTGTCCGCATCAATGGAGTTTGTTTACATAAAAAATGATGGAGTGACATAATGGCTACTTCAGGAACAGTCGCATTCAGGCCAGATGTTGAAGAAATAATTGCCGAGTCTTTTGAGCGAGTCGGGATGGACGCTCAGAACATGACAGGCTATCAGGCTCTTGCTGCTCGCAGGAGTTTGAATCTTTTATTTAGTGAATTTGCAAACAGAGGCATAAACTACTGGGCAGTTCAAAACAACACTTTGGCTTTGACCCAAGGCACAACGACCTATACACTGCCTGCTGGCACAATTGATCTCATTGATGTTGTTATAAGAGAAAGTGTAGGTGGAACACAAACAGACACAGTTCTTCCTAGAGTTAGCATCTCTGACTATAACCAGATACCGAACAAAACAACTCAGGCAAAGCCAAGTCAATACA
>Ga0208767_1003386_pt1 | contig 11618 bp, 6 predicted proteins | sample VirMetDEL_Mar_21_FD_184514 | JGI IMG/M metagenome (GOLD analysis project Ga0208767, IMG submission 184514) | Aqueous microbial communities from the Delaware River and Bay under freshwater to marine salinity gradient to study organic matter... | ecosystem: Environmental > Aquatic > Marine >... | reverse complement strand
AGACAGGCGAACTATACGAGACAGCAGAGTTTCACGAAAATTGGATAAACAATATTGTAGATGCTATAGAGAATGGTAAACAACAAATGATTCTGTCACCACCACGTCACGGTAAGACAGATTTGTTAACACATTTTGCTGTATGGCAGATATGTAAAAATCCAAACATAAGAATTATGTGGGTAGGTGGAAACGAAGATATTGCAAAAAATGCAGTAGGTGCTGTACTGGACCATTTAGAAAATAACGAATTACTCAATGAAGAAATAAACGGTCCAGGAGTAAAGTTCCAACCAAAAATCCGCAGCGGTAAGTCCTGGTCCTCTGGTCAATTTACTATAGGTACCAGGACAGTCACCGGTATCAAATCACCAACTATGGTAGCTGTAGGTAAAGGTGGTAAGATACTTTCTCGTGACTGTGACTTAATTATTGCAGACGATATAGAAGACCACGGTACAACAATACAACCTAGTGCTAGAGAGCAAACTAGACAATGGTGGACAACTACTTTGTCTTCTCGTAAAGAGGAACATACTGCTGTAGTTGTAATTGGGTCAAGACAGCACCCAGAAGATTTATATAACTTCTTACTAGAAAACCCAGAGTTTGAAACAATAGTAGAAGAAGCACATAGTTCCGAGTGTATATTGCCAGAGACAGAAATAGAAGAACATCAAGACTGTATGCTGTGGGCTAGTAAACGTACTTACAAATGGTTAATGTCACAAAAAAATAATGCAGACACTACAGGAGGTAGAGCTATATACGAGATGGTATATCTTAACAAAGCATTTGTTGAAGGAATAACAATGTTTAATTCAGAAGATATAGACCAATGTAGAGATGTTAATAGAAGGGTAGGACAAATTCCTGCAGGTACACACTTAATTGCAGGATTAGACCCAGCATCTACAGGATTTCAGGCCTGTGTATTGTGGGCAGCTAATCCAGAAACAGGACAGTTATATCTTGTAGATATAGAAAACGAACAAGGTGGCGGTATTATACAGGCAAAAAAATCTATACAAAAATGGTACGAAGAATACAACTTAGCACATTGGGTTATAGAAGAAAATGGATTTCAGAAAGCTATCAGGCAAGATAAAGAAATAAAAGATTACTGTAGTAGATTTGGTATTTATTTAGAGGGTCATCAAACTCAAAAAAATAAGTATGACCCAATTTATGGTGTTGGAAGTATGCAACAGTTATTTGAACAAAAGCTAATAAATCTACCATATGGTGACACAGAAAGCGAAACTAAGAGTAATATATATCGTAGACAACTAATTTATTTTTCATCTGCTGCTAGTAAGGCAAGTAAGGCGAAAAACTACAAATCAGATGTCGTAATGGCTAGTTGGTTTCCACTAAAAGTTATTAGAAGATTAGGAAAAGAACGGCTAGCTGAGGTAGGATTAGATTATAAACCTAGTTTTGGAGAATGGAATTTAAGCGATATGAACGAAAGTCCTTGGGGATAGAATGAAGCCTGAAGAGATACAATATAAAATAACGCAACTACACTTTGACAATCAGAGTGCATATTCTACTAGAGGTCGTATTCGTGCAATTATGAATGGTGGACCTGATGGTTTATTAGCTTTACTAGGTGACCAGATAAAAGGTTTCCAAGATTTCCAAATACCTGTACCTAACTTGATGATGTCAGGACTAGAACACTTGTCACAAAAGATAGGTCGTATTCCAAATCTAAAAGTAGATGTACCTAACAATAAAGATTCTGACAGAGCTAGAGCTAAAGCAGATAAGATAGCTCGTATTGTAACTTCTTATGATGATACACAAAAACTAGATTTACAAATGCCACAAGTAGGTAGATGGCTACCTGGTTATGGTTTTGCTGTATGGGTTATTAGAGAAAAGATAGGTCCTGATGGTACACCATATCCTTGTGCAGAACTACGTGACCCTTACAACTGCTTTCCTGGTTACTTTGGTGCAGACCAACAACCAAAAGAAATGGCTATTGTTCGTAGAGTACCTAAAGCTGCATTGTCAAAAGCATATCCAAACTCTGCTGACAAAATAAACAGCAAAGACTTTTATCAAACAAATACATTAGGTGTGGGTAATGCTTATGCTTCTGCTTATACAGACTCATACAATGGTTCTTGGGCAAACTCAAATGGCGAAGGTGACCTTATTGCAGAGTACTATAACGATGAAGGTACATACATTTTCCATATGACCTCTGCAACTATTCTTGACTTTATACCTAATCCACTAGACAGTGGACCTGCTTTTGTAATTGCAAAGAAATTTGCTTTTGACAGATTACAAGGACAGTATGACCAAATTATAGGACTTATGGCTTCTATGGCAAAGATAAATGTGATGTCAATAATAGCTATGGAAGACGCAGTATTTACAGAAACAAACATATCAGGAGAGATAGAATCAGGACAGTATCGTAAAGGTAGATTTGCTGTAAACTATTTAGCTCCAGGTACACAAGTATCTAAACCAGCATCAAACGTTCCTTACCAAATATTTCAACAGATAGACAGAATAGAAAGACAACTACGTGTAGGTGGTTCTTATCCTGTATCTGATGACTCGCAGTCACCACTTAGCTTTGCTACTGGTAGAGGATTAGAAGAATTAGGTGCAAGTATGTCACTTATGATTAGAGAATACCATACAGTTATGGCTGATGCTATAGAGATGATTGACTCTAAGAGATTAGAGTGGGATGAAAAGATGTATGGTGGTAAAGCAAAAGAATTATCTGGTTACTATAACAATCAATTCTTTAGTGAAAAGTATGACCCATCAAGAGATATACAAGGAGCCTACAAGACACGAAGAGTGTACGGTGCTATGGCTGGGTATGACGAACCACAAAAGATTGTAACAGGGCTGCAATTACTACAAGCCGGCATTATAGATACACAAACATTACAAGAAAATTTAGATGGTTTAGATAATTTATCAAATGTAAATAGTAGAATTACAAAAGAAAAAGCAGACAAAGTTTTATTTGATACACTATTGGCTCAAGCACAACAAGGAGATAGTAAGGCAACAATGGCTGTTGTGCAGATAAGAAAGAATCCAGATAATATGCAAGGCATATTGGATAAGTTCTTTACTGCAGAAGAACCTGAAATACCAGTCGCTGAACAGGAATTGCTTGGAGGAGGTTCCCTACCACCACAGGGTCCTCCACCAGGCATAGCTCAGTTATTACAAGGTATGGGTGGATAATGTCAATAAACAAAGATTTTGCAGATATTGTACATAACTCATTAGGTGATTTAGATGAGATTGGTGACAATATAATATTTCAGGAAAAAGATGATGCAAGGATATTTCAAGACCAAATGCCACCGCTTATGTTTCCTTTTGGATATTTAATTATTAGTTCAACATTTATGTATTACGATGAGGATGAAGATGAGCACGAGGAGTTCTAGTAACAAAGGCCTTGCTAAAGGTATGACCTATGGTGAAGGTAAAAAACTTGGTGAACAAATAGATAAATTTGGTTTACCTGTAGTAGATGGTAGAAGTACAAACATACCTCCTGCTGCCACTAATCAAACAGACCAAACACGAACTGTACCTATGGAAGAAGAAGTATCTGTAGCTATGAATGAAGGCGGTAGGCCTGTAGTACCAGGTATGCCAATGGGTATGGGAAATATTTTAAATGTTAAAAGAGAAACAGAATTTGAAAACGAAAAATTAACTGCAGGTGTAGTTCCTAGTCTTACACAACAAGAATTAGGAGATTTAGACTTTGCAGTACTAGCAGACTTAGCAGACAACTCGGATGTAGATGCTTTAAGACAAGCATTTAATATTTAACAATGGTAAAACAACCTGTTGGACCATATACATTTGGTGAAGAATACACCCAGATACAAGAGAAAAATAGACTTCTTAATTTAAGTTACAACAAAAAAAAGAATCAATATACAAAAGACCAAGTCAATAGAACTAAAGAGTTAGCAGAGTTGTACCCTACAGCACAAGCAGGACTTATATCATCTGCTGTTTTAAAAGGCCTTGATAATAAACAATTTGAAGAACTTTTAAAATTGCAGTACAAAGCAGTTCCTAAGTCACAACCATCATTTCCAAATACTATGGGTAATGATGTAGTCAACTCAGCTATGTTTAACTCTACTTTTGGAAAAGTATTTAATGCTGTAGGCACACAATTTAAAATGCCAGAAGGTATGAAGTTTTGGAATAAACCAAGTTATAAAGAAGAACCAGTATATGGAACATTCAAAGGTTTGTTTCGTGTATTAGGTTTACTTGCAAATGGTGCAGCCAATGCAACTATTGGTAAGCCTGTTAGAGCATTTGTAAAAACATCAGAAGAAACATTTGAACAACCATTTTTACAATTAGGTGAAGTTAAAAGAAAACAAGCTGAAGATTTAGCACAAAGAGGTTTAGCCGGTGACCCAGATGTTACAATAGCCGATGTAGCTATAGCCAGAGACGAAGCAAACAAAGTAGAAAAAATAGGACAGCTTGCAGGATTTGCTTTAACATTGTCTTCTTTAACAGGCAAAGGTAGTGCAACACCAGGAATTAGAAGAGCAGTAGGTCAAACGTTTTCAGATAAATATAAAAATGCAGGTGCTTCTACAGCAGGTATAGCTATACAAAAAATTAGAGAAGGCCAAGACCCAGGTGCAGTTTGGAAAAGTTTTGGAGAAGGATATTTTCCACAAGGACCGATACTAGCTGAAGCATTAGAACAACAAGAAGCATATAAGTATAGAGGACAAAATATTACTGCTGGTCGTTATGTTGCAGAAGTAGCAGGTATAGAACAAAATACATTATTATTTAATGCTGTTTCTGGAGGAATAGACTTTTATAAAGTTATAGCTACAGACCCATTATTAGCTGCAGGAACAATTAGAAGAGGTATAAAGTTTACTAATAGCGTACAAGGCCAAATACAAAAAGCATATAGAGCTGGTGATTATGAAAAGATACCAGGCATTGTAGACAACTTTTTAGATAGTCCAAAGTCTGAACCTTTTTTACAAGCGTTTGCAGAATCTAACGATTTTAAAAGAATATTTGACGCAGTAAGAGACCCAGAGCTAGCGTTAAATTTAGTAAAAACTAATAAGTTAGACGAAGTAAAAACAATATTTCAAGACTTTGTTGTTAGAAATCAAGGAGTTGGAATACCAGCATTGATAAGGTCTAAAAATAGTTTTGGATACAATAAAAATTTAACAGATGCTTTGATGAAAAAAAGAAAAGGGGCAGCCGCTCCTTACTCTAAGTTTGGCGAATGGACACCAGAAGCGGGTGCTTTGTATAGAGACGCTACCGATTCAGTAAAAGTATATAACCAGTGGTTAGTTGAATTTAAAATACCTATAAATATTGCAAATAGATTGTCACAAGAATTTGCAGAACAAGCTGTTAGAGGCAATAGAGCGGGTATGAATGAAATATTATTTGAAAAAACTAAGTTGCAATTAAAAGCAACAATGGAAGCAGAAGGGTTTTCTAAAAAAACTTTAAAGTATATAGATGAATACTTTGATGAGCTACAAGGTAAAGCTAGTGGTAACTTAGATGTAAAATCATATTTTGCTAAATTATCTAAAACAGAAGGTGGTCAATTACAACCTATAGAAAAAGTATTTCAAGGACAAAGAAGCATACCTGGACCAGATGGAAAACCAATACTGCAAGCAACACCTTTTGATATAGGACAACATTTTAACGATACTTGGTCTCTAGGTAAGCCACTAGATATTAGAAGAGCTTTAGGAACTATAGAAAAGTATGTTAACAAAGACATAGGTAATACTAAGTTAGTTACTCTAGCTAAGAACTTTGTAGATGATTTACCTGAAGCGTCACGAGTAAGATTACCAATAGAAAAATTATTAGAAAAAGTACCAGATGTAGATATGTTAGTTAGTTTTGCTCCAGAGGTTATAAGAAGTCTATCTGATGTTTTATGGCCACTACAAAAAATATGGACTGGAGCACAGTTAATTACAAGAATTGCTTGGCCTTTAAGATTGTTTGGTGAAGGTCAATTTAGGATGGGACTGGACGGATTAGATAATTGGATTGATTCACCTATGTCCACTTGGGTATGGAGTAACTATGCAAACGATGTACTAGGTAACGAATTTAGAAAAGGTATAACACCTAGTAAAAGAGCTTATGATGAATTTGTACAAGGTATAGTTGCAGATAGGCCTGCCAATGTATTTGGTAAATTAGCACAAAAAGAATTTGTACAAAACTCCTGGAAGAAAGTTCAAAAAGGAAGTATTGACAAACAACAATATGTATCATCTTGGCAATTAAATCTTAAATGGCCAATGGAAAGTGACTTAGCACAATCTGTTGCTAGAGAATTGTTAGATGGGACAGACTTAACAAAAACAAAACAAAGTTTTTGGAATGGTAAATTAAGAAGCATTAGAGATGAATTAAACGATACAAGGTTTGATAATGATGGACTACGTATGAATCCATATGTGAAACTAGACGATGCAAACAAATACGTAGATGATTATGTAGAGTGGATTACAGACCTTACTAAAAGCGATGAAGAAATATTAACTTTGATAGCTAATAGAGAATTAAATTATAAAGGTAAAGTTATAACATTTAACAATTTTGATAGATGGACACCTGCTAATCAAAAACAAATAAAACAATTTTTATCTGATAAATATGATGTTGCAGGCCCAGATGTGCTTCCTACACCAGACTGGATACAAAATCCACAACAAGGAAATATCATAAAAAGATTATTTAACAAAGGTTCTGAATTTTTGTGGTACACATTAGGTGAGTTGCCAGATTCAGAATTACAGAGAATACCAACATTTACACAATATTACTGGCAGAATGTAGCATCACAATTACCTTTTGCAGATGCTGCTGCTTTAAGACATTTTGACGATTTAATTAAAAAATCAAAAGTACCTAAAGAAGTAGAGCAACTATATATAGCAGGTAAAAATGCTGCTATTAAAAAACACGGTTCTTTAGAAAAGGCTATTAATAAAATACCAGAAAATATGAGACTTAGTATTGATGAAATTAACGATGCTGCTAAAGGTTTTTCATTAGAGATGCACAACAGACTTTTGTATAACTTAAATCAAAAAGGATATGTTGCAGAAGCATTACGATTAGTGTTTCCTTTCTTAGAACCTTGGAAAGAAATAGCAATAAACTATCCTAGATTATTTACTAGAAACCCAGCAGCTTTAAGAAAAATACAATTAGCTACAGACAGAGGTACTAACAATGGTTTCTTCTACACAGACCCAGTGTCAGGAGAAAAGTTTTATGTTACTGCTCCTACGGATTTGACAGAGTATGTTTATGGTATAGAAGATAGAGATTTAACAGGATTTGATGAAAATGTGCAACTTAGACTTTCTTCTCCTGTACAGGGTGCTAACTTGTTTACACAATCTCCGATACCAGGTTTAGGTCCTGTTGCAAAATATGCTTATAAATTTATGAAAAAGTTTTTACCTGATTCAGAATACACACAAAAAGTAGAAGATATTATATTTCCTTACGGTCTTGGAGACCCAGGTCTTGCTGGTGCAACTGTTGGACAACTACCAGTCTATTTGCAGCAAGCATACAATACAGGAACTAAAGGACAGTTAGATGAAATGGGTTGGGCAAATGATGTTGCTAACTCTTCAAAAATATTAACTAAGGCTTGGATGGATGGTTTCTTACCATATGACCCCAGAACAGATGAAGGAAGAGCACTATTTGAAAAAGACGTTATAGACTTAGCATCAAGAATTAACGTATTTGAATCTATGGCTAAAGGTATTGCCCCATCATCACCAAGAGCAGAAGCTTCATATAAATTACAATTAGACGAAAGACTAGCTAATCAACAAGACTTTTTAGATAAAGAAAATCTTATAGAAGTGCTAGAAGCACTTATGCCTGCAGATTATGAGTTTGGTAAATATGATGATGATTATTTTACTAACACAGTTATTACAGCATTGTTTAGACAAGTAATAAACCAAGTAGAACCAGGTGAAGAATATTTAGCATATCAAACAATAGCATCATTGATTGGTGGCACACCAGATGATTGGGATGCAATATACACTGCTGCATATTTAGTGCAAGGAAATACAACTACACTTGGTACAGCATTACCTTCTACAGAAGAACAAGTAGAGTGGTTTAGAGCAAACCCAGAAAAAGCAGAACAATACGAATACACCTATGCTTTGTTTGCACCTAACGTGTATGAATATGATTTATTAGATATAAACTCTTTTTACAATCAGGTAGATGAAGGTCAAAGAATTACATTGACACTAGATGAAAAAATAGAAAAAGCTCAGGAAACAGCATTTAAAATAATATTTAACCATCTTTATAAGCCAACAAGAGAAGCATTAGCAGATGGCAAAATATCACAAAAAGATGCACAAGCAGAGGCAGCGTCTATAAAAGCAGATTTATTAGAGGTATTTCCATATGGTACAAGTGCAAGAGATTTACCTAAACGAGAACCAGTTAGTAGATATGTAATATTTGAAGAACTAAAAGAAGTTGCTAACGATGACTTTATGGTTAAAGAATCAGATTCAGCAAAGGGACTAAAGTTATTTTTGTATGGTAACGAAGACAATGTAGGCTTTATGCATTTTGTAGATAAAATAAGAAACAAAGAAGGTTTAAAGAAAACAACTGCAGATGGTAAAGTAACATTGTATCCTGAAAGTAGTGCAATAGATTATTTAGGAACAAAAGAAAATACACAAGCTATGAGAGATTATTTATTTGACTGGGGTAAAGAAGTTGTAGAACAATATCCAGATTTTGCAGGCATTTACAGGTCAAAGTTTCTTTACATTGTAGAATATCAGTATACGCCATAATGAGGTTTGAATGATTACAATATATAAAATAGAAGAAGGCGAAGTATTAACTTTAAAAATACAAAAAAGTCAATTACAAAATTATATTAATTTAGGATGGTCAGAAACAAAACCAGTAGATATAACCGGTGCTATTGAATCTATAACACCAGCTGGTGCTGATATTACATTTGGTGGTGCATCAGAAGCTAGACCATCTCCTTTTGGTTACCCATCATTAGTTCCAGACGGACAAGGTGGTTTTGTAGATGTAAGTGTATATCTTGAGGGAATAAACAAAAATGGTAGTTGGTACTATCCAGGAGATGAAGACAGAGTATTAGATGGTATGTCAACACAAAACATTAGAACTTTACAAGATAGACTAGTAAGAACTCAATGGTTTTCTATGGAAAACTACACACAAGAATATGGAAGACCAGGTAGAGAAACTAGAAATGCTTTAATAAAAGCTATGACCGCATCTAACTTTGCTTCTGGCGTTGGATATGACACATCAATAGATTTAGAGTTGCTTAATCCAGGAGAAGAAATATACGTTCCAAAACAATACAGAGAGAGTGATAGAGCATCAAGATTACAAACAGTAGATGCAATATTTAATTCTATTGGTAAAGAACCTACTAGAAAAGAAAGAAACTATTACGAAGTATTGTTAAAAGAGTTAGAAGAAAAAGAATTTTATACTGATGAAGCTATAGCAAGAATATCTGTAGAAGGCCCTGAAGTAACTGTAAAAGAAACTAGAAAAAAGACAGTAGAGCCTATATCAGAAAGACCTATTGAAGTAGTAGAGGAAGAAGCGATAGTAGAATCTATACCTGAAGAAGTAGATGCTGTTGCTAGATTACAAGAACAAGTAAAAGAAGACTTTGCAGGTGTACTTGCTAGACAAGATAATATGGCAAAAGCAAGGAATAATATAGGTAATATTGGTCAATCAATAATGCGTCTTAAAGCATTGGGTGGATAATGGAAGTATCACCTCCAGCAATAATAATTATACAAGATAAAGAAACCTTTAGAGATAAGGCTTATGATGACGCAAGGCCAGATTATGATTTAAAACCTGGAGATGAAATACTAGGTACTTTAACTATAGGTTACGGTCATACAGATGCTGCAAGAGATGATGACGAAAAAATACAGATAGGTGATACTGTAACCGAAGAAGAAGCAAAAGAAATACTTATAAAAGATTTACAAGAGTACGTAGATATTGTAAATAACAGAATGAAGTCATTTGATGTAGAACTTACACAAGCACAGTTTGACGGTTTAGTATTTGCAACTATGAACAGACCAGAGAAGATGAGTGGTGGTGCATTGTGGAGAGCAATAGGTAGTGGTAACGAAGATAAGATTAGAGAAGAATGGTCTAAAACTATATCACAATCAATTAAAAAATATCCTGGATTAGAAGATAGAAAAGAGGAAGAATTAGATTTATTTTTTTCTACACCTGACAAACCAGAAGTAGAAGTTCAGGACCCTGACAGAGGAATACCAACACCTAGCGAAACATTTGTCCCAGGTTCTTTGCCACTGTCAACTGCTGAACCAGAGCAAAACAATAGTGAGCTAAATATGGTCTGGACTAAACTATATAATGATTTGTCAAAGTCTTTTATAGATAATCCTAGAACTAGAAGAGAACAAGAATTATTTAAAAGAAACCCCATTTACAGTAAAGCTAAAGATAAACCAGCAAAAGTAGAGTATGATAGTAAAGAGAAGCAGAATTTGCACGATATGTATGCAAATATGCTAAAAGCACTATCAGAAAGTTTGATGAGATAATATGGCACAAGTAGTAGTTTATGGACCTAATGGAGCTAGAACAACAGCTAATACTGAACGCAGACCTGGAGAAGAAAAATCAGAATATGAAAGACTGATAGCTGGTGAAATACCAGGTAGAGAAGGCTATGCAGGTGCAAGTAAATCAGAACCATTAACACCAGATTACCCAGGAGATTATGGTGGTGAAGACGCATCTACACCAACTAATGAAAGAGAAAGTGTAGTAGGTGTAGGTAATACTAACTACGATACTAAAGATTATTCTACTGTTGGCGAAGATGGTGAAGTAGTAATAAAGAACGAAGATGGTTCTATATATACAGGTATTGATAAAAGAGATATGCCTATACCAACAGGTGCTGAATACTGGAATGTAGATGGTAATTATTATATAGTTTATTACATACCAGGAACAGGCACTCCAATATATTACGATACAAGTTTACAAGATTTAGAAAACATTTTTGGTCCTGTAGAGTTTCCAGGAGTACAGGAAAGTATTAAGAGTCCTACCTCTGCACAATGGAATAGTGCTATAAGATTTGGTGATTCTTTAGAATTAGCAGACCCAAATATTTACAATCCTGAGCAAAGTCCTTGGGTTTCTTTCGTAGATACAGTTGCAAAAGAATCCAAAATAAGACCTTGGTTAGCAGATGAAGAAATGGTTTTGTTATTAGCTGAAGCTACATTAGAAGGTAGAACAGTTACAGATGCAGAGTGGCAATCTACTGAATGGTGGAGAACACATACACAAGAAGAAAGAGATTGGTTACTATTAGCACAGTCTGGAACTACAGATTTTACAGGTGTTCTTACAGCAGATGCACAAAGAAAAATAGAAGATGATAGATTAGCTATAGAAAACTTAATGGTACAGTCTGGTATATCAAACCCTTCTGA
>Ga0208767_1003383_pt1 | contig 11625 bp, 18 predicted proteins | sample VirMetDEL_Mar_21_FD_184514 | JGI IMG/M metagenome (GOLD analysis project Ga0208767, IMG submission 184514) | Aqueous microbial communities from the Delaware River and Bay under freshwater to marine salinity gradient to study organic matter... | ecosystem: Environmental > Aquatic > Marine >... | reverse complement strand
ATGCGTCCCACTTGCAAAAGCCACACGAATGACAAGCTCACAAAAGGCGAGTGCTGTCAAACGAAAACGAGCAGCAGGTAATCCGGGTGGTAAACCAACTAACGTAAAAACATTTGCATAATGAGAAGACAAGATAAAATGCCCGCAAGAAATAAAAAAAATTTCAGATCTACAAAGTCTGGAGCAGGTATGACACGAGCCGGTGTCGCTGCCTACAGAAGAGCAAATCCCGGTTCTAAATTAAAAACAGCGGTGACTGGAAAAGTCAAACCAGGATCTAAAGCTGCAAATCGACGTAAGTCGTACTGTGCAAGAAGCGCAGGCCAAATGAAGAAATTTCCAAAGGCTGCAAAAGATCCTAATTCAAGACTTAGACAGGCTCGCAGAAGATGGAAATGTTAAATGCAATTAGAAACAGTCGTAAACAAACTACTTAGATTTTTAAAAAGTAGAATAGATAATTTATCCATGTCAGTTACATCCGGTGGGGTTGACAGTATGGAAAATTATAAGTATATAATAGGACAAATAAACGCCTACGAGGCAACACTACAGGAAATCTCTAACCTGCTAGAAGAAAAGGAGCGAAATGGAAAAGGAACAGTCATCGATATTAACACCAAACAATGATCTTATTGGTGTAAAAAAATCAGAGAAAAAAGAAAAAGAACCAAAATTACCAAAGCCAACAGGCTGGAGACTTTTAGTTTTACCTTTCAAGATGAAAGAAAAAACTAAAGGTGGATTAGTATTAGCTGAAACTACACTAGAGAAACAACAAGTTGCTTCTCAAGTTGGTTTAGTTATGGCCATGGGATCTCAATGTTATAAGGATAAAGAGAGGTATCCGGAAGGTCCGTGGTGCAAGGAGAAAGATTGGATTATGTTTGCACGATATGCAGGTAGTCGAATCAAAATAGATGGTGGGGAAATGCGTCTGCTAAACGACGATGAAGTTTTAGCAACAATTGATAGTCCAGAGGACATCTTGCATGAGTTCTAAACATAGGAAGGAGTAACTATGCCAGAAGAAGATAAAAAAATGGTACCCATTGATACATCAGGACCTGATGCTACAATAGATATCGAAGAAGCAAAAGACGAAGCTGTAATTGAACAGCCGGAAGAAAACAAAGAACAAGGAACAGATAAATCATTTGAAAACGAACGAGAAACAAAGTTAGAAGAAAAAAAAGATGATGGTGAGTTAGAAGACTATAGTAAAGGTGTACAAGCTCGTATTGCGAAATTAACTCGTAAGATGAGAGAAGCAGAGAGAAGAGAACAAGCTGCTGTTGAGTATGCACAAGCTGTAGAACAAAAAAGACAAGTATTAGAAAAACGTTTTGAGAAGACGGATTCTGATTACATTAAAAAATTTGAGACAACTATATCGTCAGGTTTAGAGTCTGCACAAAAAGAATTAGCTGCAGCAATTGAATCTGGTAATGCAGAAGCTCAAGTTGCAGCCAATAAAAGAATTGCACAACTCGCATTTGAGAATGCAAAATTAGAAGCTGCAAAAGAGGGTAGACAAACAAAACAGGAAGAGAAGCCTGTACAACTCTCTCAAGCAAATAATGTAAACATTCCTCAAAGAGATGATCCGATTAATCCGGATCCAAGAGCTGAAGCATGGGCCTCAAAAAACTCATGGTTTGGATCTGATAGAGCAATGACTTACACTGCATTTGAGATACATAAGGATCTTACTGAAAAAGAAGGGTATGATCCTAGTTCTGACGAGTATTATGCTGAAGTTGACAAACGTATTAGAGTTGACTTTCCGCATAAATTTGGTAATACTAAAACAAATACGACAGCTCCCGTTCAGACGGTCGCTTCAGCACAAAGAAGCGTAAAGCCTGGTCGCAAAACTGTGAGACTCACATCATCACAGGTAGCAATAGCTAAAAAATTAGGTGTGCCACTCGAAGAATACGCAAAACAATTAAAAAACACGGAAGGAGCGTAACATGACAAAAGACGAAAAAAATACTTCTCGTGCGAGCCAAACACGGTCAAAATCTGAGAGACCTAAAGTGTGGGTTCCACCATCTTCTCTAGATGCACCCCCTGCGCCTGATGGATTCAGGTATAGATGGATTAGAGCTGAAGTCGTAGGATTTCAAGATACGAAAAACATAACTGGAAAATTAAGAGAAGGTTATGAATTAGTTCGTGCCGAAGAAGTCGAAAACGCAAGCGATTATCCAGTCCTCGATGAGGGCAAATACAAGGGAGTGATTGGGGTAGGCGGCCTTCTCCTTGCGAAGGTACCCGAAGAGATAGTTAAGCAACGAAACGACTACATGTTGAATAGACATCAAGAACGTAGCGATGCTGTAAACAACGATCTTATGAGGGAGCAGGATAAGAGGATGCCGATCAATGTTGAAAGGCAGTCTCGTGTAACCTTCGGTGGTACGAAAAAGTAATTTTTCAATCACTGAATTTATATAAACCGTACTGGAGGCCCTTCGGGGCAGGTACATAAGGAGAAACAACTATGGCAAATAGAAACACACAAGGTTTTGGTTTAGTTGCTGCAGGAACGCTTGGATCAACTCCAGCGACTTCTGGGCAAGGTAAATACAAAATCGATGCTGGTTATGGAACTACTATATACAATGGTGGTGCCGTTGCTTCTGCTGCTGGTTACATTGTCGAAGGTCAGGGAACTGACACTCCGATTCTTGGCGTATTGAATGGAATATTCTACAACGCGGCTACAACTTTAAAGCCGACGTTTGCGAATGCTTACATTGCAACAATCACGCCAGCTAACAGTGAAGACACGGATGCTTTTGTATTCGATAACCCTCAACAACAATACGTAGTAGCAACTGATGCTGCTGTAGCACAATCTGGTTTCCTAGAAACTTATGACATGAATACTACTGCTGGTAGCGATACCACTGGTAAGTCTTCAGCGACATTAGATATAGGTGACACAAGTGCAGATGCAGCTTCATGGAGACTTTTAAGATCTGCTGAAGATCCTGAAAATGAAGATATTACTGCAGCTTTCGCTTCAGTAGTAGTAGTTGCTAATCTAATTGAGCTACAATCGTAAAGCTAGAATAGGAGAACAAAAATGGCAATATCACGATCACAACTAGTTAAAGAACTAGAGCCAGGTTTGAACGCACTGTTCGGCTTGGAATATAAAAGGTATGAAAATCAGCATGCTGAAATTTATACTGCTGAAAACAGTGACAGAGCTTTTGAAGAAGAAGTAATGTTATCTGGTTTCGGAAACGCACAAGTAAAAGGTGAAGGTTCAGGTGTATCATTCGATGAAGCACAAGAAACTTTCACAGCTCGTTACACTCACGAGACAGTAGCTTTAGCGTTCGCAATCACTGAAGAAGCGATTGAGGACAATTTGTATGACAGACTTGCGTCTAGATATACAAAAGCTTTAGCAAGATCTATGTCGAATGCGAAACAAGTAAAAGCTGTTGAACCATTAATTAATGGTTTCGGTGGTGGTTTCACTTCTGGTGACGGTGCTAATTTATTTAGTACATCACACTCGACTGTATCAGGGTCTTTCCAAAATACTCTGACTACACAAGCAGATCTTAACGAAACTTCGTTAGAGCAATCTTTGATCGACATCGGTCAAATGACTGACGAAAGAGGTCTAAGAGTTGCAGCAAGAGGATTGAAAATGATCATTCCTTCTGAGCTTCAGTTTACAGCTGAGAGATTAATGAAATCTCAAGGTAGAACTGGAACAGCTGATAACGATATTAATGCAATCGTATCTATGGGTATGGTTCCTCAAGGTTATAGAGTGAACAACTACCTAACTGATACAGATGCGTTCTTTATCCTTACAGACGTACCAAATGGTATGAAAATGTTCACAAGAGCTCCATTGACAACTGCAATGGAAGGCGACTTCGATACTGGAAACGTTAGATACAAAGCTAGAGAAAGATACAGCTTCGGCGTATCAGACCCTAGAGGTATCTTCGGAGTATCAGGAGCAGCGTAATAAGTAATTTATGAGGCGGACATAGTTCCGCCTCATTTACAAGACAAAAGGTGAGACTTATGAAAAAATTCTTAGTTACAATAAATGCGTACGGCCACTACTCAAAATTTGAAGTAGAGTCAGCAGATGATCCGAATTCACTGGAACAATCAATCCTTGACAAACTTGGAGAAAATAGTATAGTTTGGGAAAAAACGGGAATGTTTGGTCCGTTGAATAGAATAACCTATGAGGAGGTTGTTAATGATACAAGACCTATACAAAGCAAAAAGGTCCTTGGAGTTGAAGTGGGAACAGGAGCATATTGACAATGGTAGATATACTCTTGAAATGGTCCGGATTGATGACAAAGTTAGAGAAGTTATCACAAAGATCAAGCTGGAAGAAGCAGCTATTGCTCACAGACAAAATACTGTCGAAGGTGCAGCTCCACAAGTTTCTGTAGCTACTTAATCAAAAGCTACATCGTTGGAATAAATCCACTCCACATTACAGGCTCTCTTGCACTCTACTTAAATCTAGTATATAAAAAGCACACTATACATTAAATTGAACATCGACGCGTATAGTCGACGGCCTAGAGACGATGTTCAAATAACTAGGAGGATAATACTATGGCAAACACTACGTTTTCAGGACCGGTCATTTCTAAAAATGGCTTTACAAGTACAGGTCCTGGTATGACTGTTAGCTTAACAGCTGACACAACATTAACAGTTGCTGCACATGCGGGTAGAATTTTACTTTGCAATGATGCTGACGGTAAATTTACTTTACCTTCAATCAATGTAAATGCAAATGGCGCATCAGCAGGTGATAATGACTTTAACAATCTAAACAACATCGGTGCAACTTTTACATTTTTTGTTGAAACAGCTGCAACTGATATGGACATCAAAACAGATGGTACTGACAAATTTAAAGGCGGTATCATGATAGCAGTAGATGATGGAGCTAAAAAAGCTTTCATTCCAGCTGCAACAAATGATGTTATAACTATGAATGGTTCTACAAAAGGTGGAATCATTGGTAGCGTAGTATCTTTCACAGCGATTGATACTGCTACATACATGGTTCACAATTCTTTATTGCTTGGATCAGGTACAATAGTAACACCATACGCAGACGCGTAATAAATAATTAGTGTGGGGCTTCGGCCCCACATATTAATTTTAAGGAGAAACAAATATGGCAACATCAGATCAACAGTTTTCATGCAGAACTTCTGACGGTAGATTTGGTAAAGCAACAGACGCTTCAGGTTCATTTATTGGACCAGCTAGAATAACTTATATTCAAGTTGAAGGCGTAGCTAACAGTAACATCAAACTTTATGATGGAACTGATAATTCTGGAGCTTTAGTATTCGAAGGTAATTGTGGAACTGAAGGGTTAGACATTTATGTACCAGGAAGTGGTATTAGATGTAGAACTGGAATATATTTAGATTTAACCAATACAACATCAGTTACTATTGGATATACTGGCTAGGAGGTTAAATGGCTAATACTACCTCGGGCACTACAACGTTCGATAAAACTTTTGCTATTGATGAAATAGTAGAAGACGCATTTGAACGTATTGGATTACAGAACGTTGCAGGCTATCAACTTAAATCTGCAAGACGATCTCTTAATATCTTATTTCAAGAATGGGGTAATAGAGGTATTCATTATTGGGAAATAGATGAACTTGATCTTGATTTAGTTGAAGGACAAGCTGAATATAAATTTTTTAGATCAAGTGATGATGGCACAAGTGCTACATCAAATCCAAATGGTATTTATGGAATGTCCGATGTCCTTGAAGCACAATTAAGATCTAATAGAACTCAAACAACTCAATCAGATAGTCCGATGACAAAAGTAGATAGATCTTCTTATGCAGGTTTTTCTAATAAGTTATCTAAAGGAACTCCTAATCAATATTGGGTACAAAGATTTATTGACCATGTTAGTATTAGTATTTATCCAACACCTGATTCTACAAATGCATCTAAAGATATGCATTTCTATTATATAAAAAGAATTCAAGATGCAGGAGATTATACAAATGCATCTGATGTACCATTTAGATTTGTACCTTGTATGGTTGCAGGTTTAGCTTTTTATCTGGCACAAAAATTTCAACCACAATTAGTTCAACAAATGAAATTATATTATGAAGATGAATTACAAAGAGCTCTTGCAGAAGATGGTTCGGCTTCTAGTACATATATTACACCAAAAGCTTATTACCCAGGAACATAATGGCAAAATACGCAACAGGAAAACATGCAAAAGCAATTTCTGATCGATCTGGTATGGAGTTTCCATACAGAGAAATGGTTAGAGAATGGAATGGTGCGTTTGTACATGTTTCTGAATTTGAACCAAAGCAGCCACAGCTAGAACCAAAACCTCTTTCTGCAGATGGTATTGCTTTAAGAAATGTAAGAAGTGATAGAACAGAACCAGTTACAACTGTTTTAATAGCAGAGAATGGTTTTGAAACTTATGCTGCGGGTTCTGGAATTATAAATGTCTATTCACCTGGACATGGTTTAACAAATGGAACAACATATTTATTTAGAGGACCACCTACAATATCACCTGGTACAGGTACACCCTATAATCCAAATGGTGGTGCAGCTGGTAATCCTGTTTTTGCTTATGCAACAATTCCTAACTTTGATGGAATAACAGGTGCACAAATAGGACAAGGTTCAGGATATGCTGTTACAACAGGAAAATATATTCCTGATACAGGAGACGGAAATCCAGGAAGAGGTACAACTGACTTTTTAGTTTCAAATTTCTTCTTCTTTACAGTTAACTCAGATACTGCTACAACTGGTGGTATAAAAGGAGGAGGCTACGGTTGTTCCGTTGGGCCTATTACTATTGAAGGATGATTAAAAAAATTTTAAATTGGATCAAAGGTATATTTAAACCTACAAGACAAAAAGAAGTTGTTGAGTTAACAGCTAAGCAACAAAAAATTTTAAAAAAACATAAGGGATAATAATGGCTGGATTAAGTTATAATGATTTAGTTACAAATATTAGAAGCTACACAGAAACAGATTCTAATGTTTTAACAACTGCTGTTTTAGAAAATATAATTTTAAACTCACAATATAGAATATTTAGAGATGTACCTATTGATGCAGAGAGAAGACAGCAAACAGGTAATTTAGTTGCTGGCCAAGAGTCTATCAATGCTCCTGCAGGAGCCTTATTTATTAGAGGTATACAGGTTTATGATTCAAGTTCTGTGATTACTGGAGCTAATGTTTGGTTAGAGAAAAAAGATTATACCTACTTGCAGGAATATCAAGATGTAACAGGAACATCTGAAGCTCAAGGTAAACCTAAATATTACGCTATGTATGGTGGTGGAACGGGTAATACAGATACTACATCTGGAAGAATAGCTTTTTCACCAGTGCCAAATACCACCTATAAATTTAGAGTTCATTATAATAAAATGCCAGACACTTTAGAGTCTAGCAATCAAACTAATTATATTAGTCTTAATTTTCCTAATGGACTATTATATTGTTGTCTGTCAGAAACTTATGGTTTTTTAAAAGGTCCTATAGACATGTTGACACTATATGAAAATAAGTATAAACAAGAGGTACAGAAGTTTGCTAACGAGCAAGTTGGTAGAAGACGAAGAGACGACTACACAGACGGAGCAGTTAGAATACCAGTAAACTCAGCAAACCCGTAGGAGATAAATTATGGCAATAACATCGGCAATATGTTCAAGTTTTAAACAAGAACTTTTACAAGGTAAACACAATTTTGCATCATCAGGTGGTGATACTTTTAAATTAGCATTGTTTGATAGTGATGCTTCTTTGGGTGCAGCAACAACAGATTATTCAACTTCAGAAGAAATTACAAACACATCAGGAACAGCTTATACAGCTGGAGGTGCAACTCTTACAAGATCAGGAGTTGGTTTAACAGGAACTACAGCATTCACAGATTTTAGTGATGTTACATACACTTCAGCTTCTTTTACTGCAAACGGTGCAATGATTTATAATACAACTACAGGAACAAGCACAGGTACAACAGATTCTGTAGCGATTATTGCTTTCGGTGGTGACAAAACAGCAAGTAATGGAACTTTTAAAATTGAGTTTCCTACAAACGACGCGACAGCAGCAATAATCAGATTAGCATAGGAGGTCGACCATGTCGACAACTTCAGGATGGGGACGATTCACCTGGGGACAGGCTAATTGGAACCAATCTACAACTTTAAAAACAGGATGGGGTGCCCAACAATGGAGCGGCGATGGCGGCTGGGGCGATCTTTCTGATCAAACAGTTTCAGTTTCTTTAACAGGTATACAACTTACAACTAGCATTGGTACAGTTGATGTTCCTGATCAAGTAATAACACCTACAAGTTTTGAAATAACATTATCACAGGGAGAAGCTTTTGTTCCTGTTAATATAGATGGTGTATCTTTTTCTGCATCTGTAGGTTCTTTAACAGTTAACGATGTAACTATGGGTCTAACAGGCCAAGAAATTACATCTGTTTTAGGCACACCAGTCGTAGCTGATATGACTGTTGGAATGACAGGTCTTGATTTAACTTTATCTCAAGGTACAGCATTTGCTCCAAACGATACAGTAATTGTTTCTGGTCAAGAAATAACTTTAACACAAGGCACTGCAACTGGAACTTCTTCACAAGAAGCAGACTTAACAGGTATTGAAGCAACATTTACTTTAGGTTCTGTAGTTATTCCTAACGATACAGTTCAAATATCTGGACTATCAATGACTTCAACATTGGGTTCTATTGTTGGATTAGGAGGAGCATTAATTCAACCTACAGCTCAAACAATAACATCTAGTGTAGGATCTTTAACTGTAGAAGAAGGTTTAGGATTAACAGGACTATCATTTAGTGCTAGTTTAGGAACAATTTCACTAACAGATATTACGGTAGGATTAACTGGACTATCTTCAACGTTTAGTGTAGGAACTGTAGACATATTTGCTTATGGCGATGTTGACACTGGTTCTAATACATCGTATAGTAATATTTCAACGGGTTCGAATTCTTCATATTCGAATGTTGCAACTGGATCAAATACAAGTTATAACGATGTAGCAGCGTAGGAGAATTTTTTATGGCATCAACATACACACCTTTAGGTGTAGAACTTCAAGCAACCGGTGAAAATGCCGGAACATGGGGAACAAAAACTAATACAAACTTACAGATTGTCGAACAGATATCTGGAGGTTATACAACACAAGCGGTAACTGATGGTGCAGATACAGCGCTTACTGTATCTGATGGATCAACAGGAGCTACTCTTTCTCATAGAATTATAGAATTTACAGGATCACTTACAGCATCTAGAAATGTTACAATACCTTTAGATGTACAAAACTTTTATTTCTTAAAAAATGCAACTTCTGGATCTCAAAATGTTGTATTTAAATATGCAACAGGTACAGGTACTTCTGCTACAGTTACAAATGGTAAGACTGTAATTGCATATGCAAAAGCAGATGATGGTACTAATCCAAATATTTCTACAATATCACTAGCAAGTGATCTCGTGGATGACACATCCCCACAATTAGGTGGTAATTTAGATACTAACTCTTTTATGATAGACTTCGATGATGCTCACGGTATCAGAGATGAAAATGGAAACGAACAATTAATTTTTGAAACAACTGGATCTGCAGTCAACCACATTGATATAACAAATGCTGCAACAGGATCAGGACCAGAGATTGGTGCAGTTGGAGATGATTCTAATATTAATTTAGAGTTAAAACCAAAAGGAACTGGTGAAGTACAAATTGGTACAGGAGCTGCAACAGCAACTCTTACGTCAAGTGGTGCTTATGATTTAACTTTAGATACAAATGGTGGCACAAACTCAGGTACAATTACAATTACAGATGGTGCTAATGGTGCAATCACAGCTACACCAAATGGAACTGGTGAAGTAGTTGTTGGTGGTAATACAAACCCAGGTACTCTTGTTCTTAACTGTGAATCTAATTCTCACGGAATTAAACTACAGTCACCTCCACATAGTTCATCTCAGAGTTATACACTTAAATTTCCAACAGGAAATGTTACAGCAGATAGATTTTTAAAAGTAGCTAGTATTACAGGTTCAGGTACAACGGCAGTTGGTCAACTATCTTTTGCTGAAGTATCAGGTGGCACTTCATACCAAGCTGTAAAAACTTCAGGATTCACTGCAGTAGCAGGAGAAGGATATTTTTGTAATACAACATCAGCAGCGTTTACAGCAACATTACCTGGATCAGCAACAATTGGTGATGAAATAACTTTTATAGATTATGCAGGTACATTTGATACAAATAATTTAACTATTGGAAGAAACTCACACAATATACAGGGTGCTGCAGCAGATTTGACAGTGTCAACTGAAAGAGCTGGTTTTACATTAGTTTACGTAGACTCTACTCAAGGTTGGCTATTAAAGGATAAATAATAATGGCTGAGTATAAAGGTATAAAGGGTTTTCAAGTACAAACCCGTACGGAAGATCCAAGTGATGGGATAGCTGGAGACTTTTACTACAACTCTACAACAGGACAATTTAAAAATATAGTTGGTGGCGGAGCGCCTCTTGGAAGTTGGTCATCTGGTGGAACTTTAAATACTGCTAGAGGACAATTAGGTGGCGCTGGAATACAAACAGCAGCTATAGCTATGGGTGGTGACGTTAACCCAACAACACCAAGAAATAGTGCAGTAACTGAACTATACAATGGTTCATCATGGACAGAAGTTAATGATATGAATACTGCTAGAAGAGGAACAGTAGGAGCGGGAGTTCAACCTGCCGCTTTAGTAATAGGTGGTTATACAACTACACAAGTGGCTAACGTAGAATCTTGGGATGGAACTAATTGGACAGAAACAACAGATACAAATACAGCTGCAAGTTATAGAGCTGCGGCTGGAACTCAAACTAATACCTTAGTAGTAGGTGGAATAAATTCTTCAGACACTACTGTAGGAGACACTGAAATTTGGAATGGATCGAGTTGGACAGAAACTACAAATGCTAACACTGCCCGATATGGAGGGGCAGCGGCAGGAATTTATACGGACGCAATTTTTTTTGCGGGTGGTACACCTGTTAAAGCAAATACCGAGTCTTGGGACGGTTCTTCTTGGACTGAAGTTGGAGATTTAAACACTGCAAAAATGTATATTGCTGGTAATGGTGATGCTAGTACTTCAGCATTAGCTTTTGGTGGAGGCCCAGGCGGTTCTGGTGTAGCAAATACCGAGTCTTGGAATGGTTCTTCTTGGACAGAACAAAACGATTTAGCAACTGCTCGTTATCTTTTCGGAGGAGCAGGTGCATCAAATACTTCTGCATTGGCGTTTGGAAATTATCCAAAATCAAATATCACAGAAGAATGGACAGCAGCAGATTTTCAAATTAAGTCAGTGACAACAAGTTAATTATGATCTATAAACAAGAAAAAGGAGGAAGCAACTATGGCATATAAATACTGTACAGCGACTAACTGGGGTAAAAACTTTTTCACTCATGAAGAGAGAAAACAGTTTCACCTTTCAGGGCATCCTGGTGAAGTA
>Ga0208767_1003380_pt1 | contig 11629 bp, 20 predicted proteins | sample VirMetDEL_Mar_21_FD_184514 | JGI IMG/M metagenome (GOLD analysis project Ga0208767, IMG submission 184514) | Aqueous microbial communities from the Delaware River and Bay under freshwater to marine salinity gradient to study organic matter... | ecosystem: Environmental > Aquatic > Marine >... | reverse complement strand
TCCGATAAGCTCCTGCGTTTTGCTGTTCTTGAGTGCGTAGTATCCCTCGACAAGTCTCCCCTCGCGGTCATACATCGCTTCCTTTTGGACACTCCCGAGTTCACGGAAGAAGTCAACGTCAAGCGGGTTGCTGTGCGTAAATTCCAAGCCATCTTGGATACGCTGAGCGGTGCGCTCTGGTGTTGTTACTATTGCGTTCATGGCTAAAAGCCCTCTTTGTTTTCCGGTCGGCCAATCCGATCCGGTAGGTACAGTATAACTAAGTCAAATAAACAAACCAAGCCCCAAAGATCACCAAAATAAACCAGTGAAGCGGAGTTGTTTCCGTAGTTAAATTCTCGAGAGTGCGATCCCAGTTGGTCGGTGGCGGTGGCCGCCCAACCACCGGGTTGCCGCGCCCGTCGAGATATCCTTTCATTCCTACATGTATTTGGCGGGGGGTTGACATCCTCGGTCGCTGTTTCGTTGTATTTTGGCGGGGGGTTGACATCCCCCGTCGACAATCCTTCGTATTTTGGCGGTGCATTGACATCCCCTATTCAGTGGGTTTTGAATATGATGTTCTTTTCGGGAGCATCCCAACACAAAGAACAGGTCGTACAGGCTTGCGTTTGTCCCGTCTGTTCCGGACACACAATACCGGTCGTCCCGAGTTCCTCGCTATTCGCACTAAAGCGCATCCCAGTATCAGACCACCGAACAAACCACCGCTCCGGAAACGCAACTCGATTGGTAAACAGTTCCTTGTATATGTCGGAATCAGTTTTGGCAGTGTGGTGCGTGTATCCCCAAACATAGAGGTTATCGTGTAGCACCATAAGCGTACGCCACAACAACACATAGTCGGTACTGTAAAAGTCTCCGAGTACATGTAACCGAATAAGTACCTTACGGTTTTTCTCTGCGGCCTTCCTACACTTCTCCCCTACCTCATCAAACAACCGGTTCTCGAGTTCCTTGCCATGCTCAAGCCGATGGGCAAACGGCATATTGTTTCCGTAGCAATCGTCCCAGTGTCCACAAGACTGCGGACAGGTTTCCCGCTCCGTCAAGGTCAGTGTGTAAACTTCAGCACCTTTAAGCTTACCTTTCTTTACGTACCTCCCTGCGCTTCCGATTTTCGCGCTCGATGGCTTCTTTAAGACGGAGTGCGAGTAGTCCGTCAAGCTTCGTTTGCTCTTTGGGTACTTCGTTGTTGTGCGTACTATGTTTACGTGTACTTGCATTGTGTGTTCTCCCGATATTGATTTGTTCTTGTACCGTAGCTAGGTAACTATGGGTGTCTTCGTCGTTCGCTCTCCAGTCTGCGAGTGCTTCAGGGTGGCAAATTGTACGGGGTTTCATAGGTGATCCCCCAACTCATTCTCGCGGAACCTTGTTACTTTATCAATCGCGTCTTGCGTAAAACTTACTGCATTGTCGAGCGTTTCTGACTCAATCACTCCAGTATCATGTAGCAAGGTCGCGGCCTTGATTAGTAGGTCGAGTGCTTCCCCAGTGTTCTTGTCAATCAAGTTATCTACCCGCGTTTTATTCTCATTACTTATCGTAGTTAGTGCCATGTGGTGCCTCCCTTACTGGTACTGCTTCTTTCGCATCGAAGTATTCTAGCCAAGATTCTAAGAAATCATCGTCACTATGTCCACCGAGTGCTTTATCGACATACATAATGTCGCACCACGGATACTCCTCACCTAAACAATCCAACACTGCGTCTTTTGTTTCTGCAAAAACATTGACGACAAAATACTTCGCCGGTTCAAATGGTGGGTTCTCTGTATCCTGATCCAACAAGATGCAAGACCACCGGCAAACCATCGGCATATGATCCGCATGTACAAAGTGTGGTTTTATGTTTCGATATTGTTCCGCAATCATTTCAGTACCTCTCCTCCTCGAGTTCACTAATTAAGTTATGCCCCATATACTCTGCGGCGACATTGATTCTCGTTTGTAAAGAATCAATCCGGTTTTGTCGCATAGCAAAACGCGCCGCAACTAACTCAGTAACTTCCTTGCTCTCGATCATATCCAATATTTCTTGGTCTGTGTAATATGTCATCTCAATAAACTCCCGTAACTAATCCGTCCCCTTGGTCGACGACGACAGTATCCTTCGTCTCGATCCAAACTTTAGCACCACAAGATAGCGGCTTGTCTGGTGAGTATACTACGCGACAAGCTCCGTTAATAGTTGCGCTAAAACCCTTCGTGTTGGTTAAGCTTGTTTTTACGGTAACAACAGGCAACAAATCATCTGGATTCTTTGCGTTATGCCTGATGTTGTGTTGGTTTATGTGTATTCGCTTAATCATTGTCGTTCACCCTAACGGAAATTATCCGCCCTGTTTTGTCTGTTTCTGCATGACTCGCGTCTTCATCAATGACACAATCATAATTGCCATGCTCAATTTGCTGTATTGCGTCCACCATACTTTGGGCTTCAACAGTGTACTGCACAAGTATCGTGCGTTCTTGCGTAACAATAAACTCATGCTGTTCGTCTTCGTCATCATATGAACCAAACGTATAATCGTCTTTGTATACCACGTTAACTTCTCCCCGTTTCGTGAATGAGCCACCACAATAAACGACGGCTTGCCATCGGTACACTAGACTTTGGTCGTAGGGATGTTTTGTTTACGGAAGAAAGAAACGAAGGGGAAGGTGTGTGTGGGTTTACCCCCGGCAGGGGTTGATCGGACGATAGCACGGATTTGATTACTCTGCAACACCTTTTTTGGGGGGAGGTTGACATCCCCGTATTTTTTGGGGTTGACATCTTTTTATGGGTTGACATCCCCCGTACCTTCAACAATACTCCTCCCCACACAAAGGAGGCTATGCCTATGAAAGACTACGTCGAATCCCTCGGGTTATTTGAGGGAGAATCCCGCAGGATGGACTGCCCATCGTGTAACCACAAAGGGACATTCTCCGTAACAAACACCAACGGGGAACTCATGTGGAATTGTTTCCACGCGGAATGCACAGTGCGGGGGCGGACTGACCGTAAGATTACCCGTAACAATTCGGACAACATACTATCCATACTGAGTAAAAATACTCACAAACAGACATCCCCATGTCCAGACGTCCCATTCGAGAAACCCAAGTGTTGGTCACGACAGATCTCACAGAAGGGCTTGGACTATGTCGATAGCGTACACACATCCGGAAGATACGATGATATTTACTACGATGTTCGACACAAGAGACTCGTGTACGCGATACACGACAAAGACGGTAGGCTTGTCGATGGTGCAGGACGTACCTTGACTGGTGCCCGCCCTAAGTGGTACCGGTATGGCAACTATAGGGGAGGCTTCCGGATAGGCACATCCGACACAGTCTTTGTTGTGGAGGACATACCCTCTGCCATCAGCATCTCGGACTGGGCTACTGGCTATGCTCTCTTGGGGACAAGCCTCCGTGATGAACACATCGCAGAACTCACCAAGTTCAAGAAAGTAGTTGTTGCCCTCGATAAAGATGCAACAGATAAAGCCTTGACATACATGAGATCCTTGAATACTCTCGTGCCCACAGGCATCTTGATGCTAGACAAAGACTTAAAGTCATTAGGAGATAACGAACGTGGATCAATCATCAGATCAGCAATGCTTGGAAAATAAGATCATTTCCTTCTGTTTACGGACAGAATGTTATGACCGTGTAAAAAACATCCTCACGAAGGATATGTTCGAGGGAGATTGGGGTGCTGTTTGGGGTGCCCTCGTGGACGCCCACGCAGAATACTCCTCAGACCTCACAGGAGCCGAGCTACAGGCTTATTTTGAATCGAAGTACCCTGCCCTACCCGAAAGCACTCGAGACCGCTACCGTGAGAGTTTCAAGGGCTTGGAAGACAGCATCGGTACAAACACCGATTTACAAGAGAAGGTAATACGTGACCTCTGGATTCGTCATCGTGCTCGTATGATCTCCGAGCTCTCAGTCAACATCTTCCTCGGTAAGGAGAAAAACTTTGGAGAACTCAAGCGACTCATTGAAAGTACAGCGGAGGATTCGATTGGCGAGAAGACGACGTACACGGAAGTTGACCAAGGGCTCGTGGAGCTTCTGGACTCCCTATCGCTTACTCCCGATTTCCCGTTCGCGTGGAAGCCACTGTCCGATGTCGTTCCGGGCTTGGATCGAGGGCATTTTGGAATCATCTTTGCGCGACCGGAAACGGGCAAGACTACGTTCATCTCTTTCCTTGCAAAGAAGTTTCTCGAGCAGGGGTTTACCATTGCGGTTTGGGGAAACGAAGAGCCGGCTGTACGAACTAAACTACGTATCATCCAGAGCTATTTTGAAGTTACGCGGGAAGAACTCTACGAAGGGAAGGATGAGTTTGCAGAAATTTGGCTTGAGCAGATCAACAACCGTCTTCATGTTCTTGACTGTGTTGGAACGACCATTCAGGAGATTGATGATTGGTGCAAGATTAACAAACCCGACATTATCTTCATCGACCAACTCGACAAGGTGAAGATCGCAGGTAAGTACAACCGTGGTGATGAGAAGCTCAAGGAGATTTATCTCCAAGCTCGAGAGATAGCCAAGCGTAACAAGTGTCTCGTGTGGGGTGTCTCACAGGCGAGTGCTGAGGCTGAAGGGATGCGTAATGTTGAGTATCAGTATCTCGACAACTCAAAGACAGGTAAAGCAGGGGAGGCTGACCTCATCATCGGGATTGGTAAGCGGAACGACGATCAGGGGAGAGACGGCTTACGTCACCTCTGTATCTCGAAGAACAAACAGAATGGTTGGCATGGTAGCATTGATGTCCGAATGGATATGCACAGAGCGCAGTATACCAAGGGGGCACGACCTGCTGAAGAACTACAGACTGAGGAGGCGTTTCAATGAGGGACGACCGGAATAAACATATCAGAAATATCCACGCAAAATTTTACCTTTTCGGATACCAAAGTTTTGTGTGGCAAGAAGGTAGTCCTCCAGATTGGCAAATTGGGTTTTTCGGAATATCGGAATCAGAAGCTAATCCGGAATATTTCCTTGCCGTTGGAGGTAACGACGATGAATTAGATTTCTTCGTTAACTTGTTTTTTGTAACATTCGGGTATTACCGCGATGAAGATACTGGAGAAATAAAATGGGTATTAAAAAGATTAAAACGCCTCTGGAAACTCTAGACATTGGCCTTTTACACGTTACAAATATGAATTGTGCATTCTGGGGGGACCCAGTAATTACGACCTCGTTTGACTTTCTATGGTATGAAGTCAATGGGTACTGGCGAAAATCTTTGTTAGGACTATCGAAAGAAAGGTGTATTTACGGCTACTACACAGAGACTACTATAAATTTTTTAGGCTTTAAGTATGTTATACGGAGGGACAAAGAAGATGAACATCCTAACCTTTGACGTAGAAACAACCCACAGGGAAAAACCCAATGGTGGGTTTACACCACTTCCCTATTTTGGTAATCATTTGGTGAGCATCGGATGGAAGGTAGGGGACGACCCAGTTAAGTACGCCTTTGTCCACCACAATGAGCACGACCAAGAACTTGACAAGATCGAAGAGTTTAGACAAGACTTATCCCAAGCTGACGTCATCGTCGGTCACAACATCAAGTTCGACCTAAGTTGGATACGGGAGTGTGGGTTCAAATATGAAGGGCATGTTTACGATACGATGGTGGCTGAGTACCTGCTTGCTAGGGCTCGTAAGTGGCCCCTCTCGCTTGAAGCCCTCGCGAAAAGGTATGAGGTTACTGAAAAGAAGAAAGACCTTACGCAGGATTACCTCAAGAGCGGTAAGACATTTGCGGAGATTCCGTGGGAGATAGTCCTTGAGTATGGGATTGCAGACGTGGAGGCTACGTGGGAGGTTGCCTGTAAGCAGGTGGTTGAGAAGTACATGACAACGTGGGAGGAGCTCTATGGCGTTTCATAAACAGTACGGGCCCAAGGAGATTGAGACCGTCATCAAGTTATGGGCTGATGGCTACAGTGCCGCTGAGATAGGTAATGTAATAGGTAAGACGAATTATTCGGTCTGCCAGTTCATGCACCGTAACCGAGATAAGTACGGGTTTGAAAGAAGAGAAGGAGGACGGCACTACAGTAGAGTAGGATTTGAAAAGCAGTGGCATGGTGTGATACCTTTGGGTCATTGGATGATTACGAAACCGTGGGGAAAGCATAGTATCCCTATGCAAAATAAACAGGAGATAAACCAATGAGTGAAGATCATGAAAATATATTGAAGCAAGAGCAACTCGGGATGATTCAAGTAACACGCTTGGAAGAGAACGAGGATGGCTCTGCTAATCTAGAGATTGAAACTAGCCCTGAAGCGACTCGACTTCTCGTAGAGATTGGTTTAACATCATTACTCGAGAAAGCACTCGATAAAGAGAACGAGGACTACTCTATCGACAAGTCGTTGTTGAAAGGAAAAGACGATGAGCAAGAAACCCCTAGCGTATAAAGGACTGATGGGCGGCATCACTTACGAGTCTGCCATCCTCATCCTAAAGTTCTTACGGAACGAAGCAGACATGGACGACGACTCATGGAGCGTGGAGTACTATAATGGTATGCTCCAAGGCATGGAGTCTGTCCGCAACGGTGAGATATTCTCACAACGCCTTTTAAAGGAGATCAAAGCCTATGGCATCGAAATTATTGAACACCCTACGTCTGTCGCTGGAGATGACAGAAGTCTTATCGAACTTGGAGAGGACCGGTATCAAGATCGACCCAAGTGCCCTCAGTGACATTGAGAAAGAATACCGGGATGAGATGAACGCCCTCGAGGTTAAGCTACAGCGCATGGCTGAAGACGCGATGGGTGACACACCTGTCAACCTCAACAGTGCTGACGACCGCTCGATGTTGTTTTACTCACGTCGAGTCCTCAGCAAGAAACGGTGGGCTTCAATCTTCAACCTCGGTTCAGAAATACGTGGTGCTACACGTAAGCCAAAGCAACGTACAAAGATGACAAAAAAATTATTTGGGATGTACGTGCGGGATGAAACGGAAGTTATTCGTAGAACAGTGGCATCCCGTTGCACAGCATGTATGGGAGCCGGCCGGAAGAAAGTCGTTAAGAAAGATGGTACGCAGGGTAAGGCTGTACGTATATGTAAATCATGTGAAGGGGAGGGAGTAATCTATGCGCCGACTAAAGAAGTGGCAGGCTTTAAAATCATTCCTAGAGATGCGTGGGACACAGCGGCCGCAGGATTCAAGACAGATCATGAAACACTTAGAGAACGCCTCGATGAACTTTCTGGTACCGCCCGAGAGTTTGCAGAGTCTTACTCCAGATACAATGCACTTCGCACTTATCTCTCAACTTTCGTTGAAGGACTCAAAAACAACCGAGACCGAAATAACATCGTACACCCCGATTTCATGCAATGTGTCACAGCTACAGGACGGCTCAGTTCTCGTAACCCCAACTTCCAGAATATGCCCCGTGGTTCTACATTCGCTATCCGGAGGGCAATGGTCTCTCGTTTTGAAGGAGGGAAAATACTCGAGGCTGACTACGGACAGCTTGAGTTCAGGGTAGCTGGATACCTCGCCAACGATCCGCAGGTCTATCATGATGTGGAGAACAAGACGGATGTACACACTGTCACAGCTAAAATTATTGGGTGCTCAAGGCAAGACGCTAAGGCTCATACTTTTAAGCCGCTATACGGGGGAACGACAGGTACTCCTGATCAGCAGAGATACTATCGTACGTTTAAAGACAAGTACGCAGGGGTAACTGAATGGCACGAAAGACTACAGACCGACGCAGTCGAGAAAGGATTCATCACACTACCATCAGGGAGGCAGTATGCGTTTCCCGGAACAACATGGACAGATTGGGGAACGGCCACCAACCGGACAGCGATATGCAACTATCCTGTGCAAGGTTTTGCGACTGGCGATCTTCTCCCGATAGCTCTTGTGTATTTATCGAAGAGCTTGAAAGGTAGTGACTTAAAAAGTTTGATATGCAATACTGTACATGATAGTATTGTGCTTGACGTATTCCCCGGAGAGGAGGATACTGTTATCAACTTGGTGGTAGAGGCTATGATGTCACTACCGCAAGAGTGTCAACGGAGATATGGTGTTGAGTATGATATGCCAATTTCTGTTGAGTGTAAGATGGGGTCCAATTGGTTGGACACCGAAGTTGTCTACGCAAACTAAGGAGAGCGTAATGGGCGAATTGAGCGTAATGGACAATGCCTTTGATGGCATGATGGCGGCAGTCAAGTCAGGAGATCGTGAAGGTCTGATGAAACTGTCAGGACAGGCGGCTGATGATACTCCTAAAACGGGACTGTCACGCCTCAACATTAACTACGATACTGAGACTGACGATGGTCAGACCCTCAAAAAAGGTGCGTGGAAAGTTTACTACGATGGTGAGTTTGTTTATGCGGATACCGTAGAGTTCCGGCCATTAGTACGTACTTACGAGTGGAGTGTGTGGGATCAGGAAGAGGGCAAGTTTACCTCTCGTTCTGTTCAAGCACCATCCTTGGACTTTCAATTTCCAGACACTACAGGTGGAAACAAGTGTGGCCGCCTGTCAAAGTCAGAGGAGGACGAACTAGGCGACAAGCATCCTAAGACGTTGGCCTCACGTCTTGCTACGTGTAATCAGGTGTTTTACGCCTTGATTACGATGGAGGGTAAGACAGCAGAGGGCACGGATGTCAAGATTGAAAACTACCCAGTCATGACCTACTTCAAGCGTTCTGGTTTCCGCCCTGCACGTGAGGCAATTGAGAGGTTGGGCCGCAACACTCTCATGAACGAGGTGGTGTTTGAGCTCACTACAAAGCGTAACAAGATGGGTAGTGTGACTTACTTCACGCCTGTGTTTACGCAAAAAGAATCTGTTGCGATGGATGATGAGACAATGGAGACAATGTCTATGTTCCTCGAAACAGTGAAGGCGTCCAACGCTAACATCCTCGAACAACACAAGGAGGCGTCTAAAGCAAAAGCTAGTGACGAGGAAGTTGACTTAGCGGCGGACTTTAACTGATGCTTGCGGAAGTTCAGGTTAAGAACTTCCTTCAAGCCGCAACGAGGGGGAAGGCATCGCTTTCCCCTTCTGTGCTTGAGGAGTTTGCACAGGACTGCCGCGAGGCACTCGAAAAACAATTTGACCGTAATCCGGAATGGCGGATACGCATGAGTGGATTGGGACGGCCACTATGTCAACAGGTACACGGACGTGACGGTAAAGACGAGGAGATGACCTACAACGCTATCCTACGTTTTCTCATCGGTGATCTTGTGGAGTGTGCTGTGATGGCAATCCTGAAAGGTGCCGGTGTAAAGATCGTAGAGGCACAGGGAAGGTGTGAGCTCGACGTAGGAGGTGAGCACATACAAGGTACCCTCGATTTAATTATCGACGATCCTGTGGACGGAGAGAAGGTCTGGGACGTAAAGTCAGCTAGCCCCTACTCCTACACACAGAAATTTAGTAAAGGTTACGACAATCTTAAAGAAGACGACCCCTTCGGTTATGTTATGCAGGGACACCTGTACGCAGAAGCTAAGGGTATGGACTTCGGCGGGTGGATTGTAGTTGATAAATCCAGTGGTGAAATTCAGTTTGTACAAGCCCCGGACGACCAGACGGAAGACAGAGATCATTATATCTCAGAAGCTGGTAAAGTTGTTGAAGCCTTGATGTCTAATTTTAAGTACAAGAAGCCGCCGATAGATCCCGTAGAAGAAACCTACACGCTGGATGGTGTGAGAACTTCTACCGGAAATAAGTTGCTCAACAAGAACTGTACGTTCTGCGGCTACCGTAAACATTGCTGGCCGAAGGCTGTACAACATGAGAAGGTAACTTCACGTGCGCGGAACAAGCCTGTCGTCTGGTACCACACATTGAAGGTTAAGGAACTATGAAGACTGCGGACATTAAGAAAGTAGTTGAGCTACAGGGAAAGATCATCAAGCTCAAGGACCGCATCATGAAAGATGTGGAAAAGCACAACGAGATGGTGATGGATGAGTTACGCCCTATGTTAAACGAGGTGCAATACAATACTATCTATCAAATAGGCGACATGCTTTACAAGAGAGGCAAGGAGTTTTGCCAACTTGATTGTGATGACTACGGCCTAGGAGTTAAGGCAGACGGCTTAGCTACCTTACGCCGTATTGTAGTGGAGAATAAAGATGCCCCTTCTGATGACACAAAAAGTGGATCGTCAGCTTCTGTATCTCAATGAGGGTGCTCACGCAGTTTACATTGAAGCGGCCGATAAGCGAGGAGGAGACCCGTGGGTACGATGGGCTCGTAACTTTGATAGGTGCTTGCCGTTGACTATGTGGCAACACTTTGGTCAACCTTTAGGGCACGAAACATGGGAGCGGGACTCTAAGAAATTTAACCTAGAGTATCAAAAAATCGCGGAAGCTGTTAGGCAGGGACGTGTCGTGGTGTTCCCCGGAGATGAGTACTCCCACGCACTCCTGCAAATCGGGAATACAACTCCTAAATTGCATGATAGAATTTCTCAATCGATACAGGGACTCAGCAACATATGAGTAAGCCACAACGACATAAGTTCCGCTCTGACTACGAGCTCAGTGTTGCAAAATATCTTGCAGAACAAGGAGTTAAGTTTGAGTATGAGTCTCAAAAGCTCACGTATCAGCCGAAACCTAAAGTCTATACGCCGGACTTTTATCTTCCGGAACAAGACATTTACATTGAAGCCAAGGGGTTCTTCAGCCCTGCGGACAGACAGAAGATGTTACTCGTGACTAAACAGAATATGTTCTTTGACATACGTATGTTATTCTTGAGAGCATCCAACAAACTTAACCGGTCCAGTAAGACGACGTACGGGAAATGGTGTGATAAACATGGTATCCTTTGGGCTGACGGGACAATACCACTCGAGTGGTTGGAGAAGAAAGCATGAGTGACTTAATTGTAGATGAAGAAAAGATTGCCGCCCTCGAGCAAGCCGGCTTACTGAAGGGGCGTTACTACATTGTTTTGGAGCCTTTAGAAGATGAAGATGGGGACGAAGATGGCTTTGCTATCCGCGCATATGCAACTCGAGATACTCAGGTGGAGATTGATGGCTCAAAGACGTTTGATCCGACTTATGTCATCCTTCAAGGATTGCTCGGTGCTGTCTACGAAAACTTCGATGACCTCTACGACATGGGACTGGAAAGGGTTACGCTGGAAGCACTCGGTGAAGTCGTTCCCGAAGAAGAGTTAAAACCGGAACACCGTGAACGTATCAAGAGCATGGAGGGTAATGTCATTACGGCCAAATTTGGAGAACTGCAATGACAGATTGGAAGAACCCTGAACACTACAAGAAGAAAGACTTTGAAGCCATCGAGGTAATTAAGTCTGTACTCACGGAAGAACAATTCACTGGATATTTACTCGGAAACTCGTTAAAATATTTACTACGGGTCAACGATAAAGATACCCCCTTGATGAACGTGGGCAAGGCTGAGTGGTACGCTACCCGCGCAGAAAAAGAACTTTCGGAGAAATAATGGAACAAATGTACTGTGGCAGGATTGCCATCGACTACGACCGTGATGAAAACTTTAGCGCACAAGCCTTGAAGCTAC
>Ga0208767_1003372_pt1 | contig 11649 bp, 22 predicted proteins | sample VirMetDEL_Mar_21_FD_184514 | JGI IMG/M metagenome (GOLD analysis project Ga0208767, IMG submission 184514) | Aqueous microbial communities from the Delaware River and Bay under freshwater to marine salinity gradient to study organic matter... | ecosystem: Environmental > Aquatic > Marine >... | reverse complement strand
CTTTAACTTTAAGTGGGATCGAGGCAAACGCATCGGCAATAAGACTGATGCAAGAATAAATTGTGGGATTTTGACTATACCCTTCTTTTGCATACGATTCAAGATCGGCTAGACTGAACTCCCATTGGTTGGTAAAAAGTTGCTGACCGACTGACGCTTTGAAATTAAGTTTTCTGGTTAGAAAATCCCACATACCTCTATTTTATACTATCTGAGGTATCGGGCAAATACATAGACTATAAGAACGAAATTGATAGGTCTGCGTCGTCACTAAATGAAAGCTCATGAAAAGCCCAAACAAGAGCGTCGAGTCTATCTGGTGATTTCAAACCACTATTTGGAACCCATGACTGAAGCTGATCTTCTAAATCAATCAACCCGTTCTCATGCTCGACAAGTCCCTGCTCATATAAAGAAGCAACTGGTTCAGCCCTGATGTGCTTACCCCTTGTAGCCCTGACTTTCTTTACCGGCAAGTTTTCATTCACTGATTTCAAAGCCAATTCTACTAGATCACCGCCTTGATTCACCTCGGCGACAATGCAATCAGCTCCAAAATCATAATAAGCCTTTGCCGTTGCCGCTGCCCATTCGCTCGGAGATCCTTTCAAAGACCTATCAGCCAAGACCTTGTATCCTGTGCCTTTTTCTGCCGCTACGATAATGCCGGCCTCGTCACTATTCTCATTTGAAGTCACAGGAGGATCCAATGCGACAACAATTCGACCGATCCCCCCATGCTGTTCTTTTCTTGTGTTCAGTATCATCTCATAAGACCAAAGCGCCCCTTCAACATCAGATAAGAACTCACCGTCAAGAAATCTAGAGCGCAACCTTTCTGGCAATGCTTCCAGTCTCTTTATATAAGATGAAGGAAGATTTTCTTTTACATCCTTAGGATTTATCTTAAATGAAGATCTTCCTTCTAGTGGACCCTCAATATACCGCTTATAGCTCCAATGTGATTTCACAGGTGGATTCATATCTAATAGGAGAAGATGCCTCGCCCCTTCTATATTTTGTCTAAGCCTAGAGCTGATAAGTTCAATATCATTTTCATCTAATATTTCAGATGCTTCATTGATATAAATAGTTAGAAACTCAGAGCCTAAATGTTTTTCAATCCTTTCTTTATCATCAAGACCTGAAAACAAGACTTCGCTTCCGTTAGGCAAATGCATTTCCCAAGTCCCGCCACTTCTATTCTGCCTCATTGGCATATCAGGCCATTCAAGATGTATATGTTCTTTTGCAGAATTCCAAGTTGTATGTTTTGTATGCTCAAACCTTTTTCGAAAACAAATATGTCTTGATTTCGAAAACATCATTGCACGTTTAAATATAACGTTCAACTGAAAATGAGTCTTTCCTGAGCCAGCTCCACCGAAAAGCATTAGCTCCTCATTATGCCTTAGCAGTTTCTTTATTTCGCTATGTACAGGTAACCAATTAGCCGGCATTATGCCATTGATTCAGCATCTTCTTTGGAGATCGTAACATTAAAGTTCTTTTGCTCCACTTCCTGCTTATCTGCCCAACCGAAACGATTTTTCATATTCATATACCATCCGGTATAGTTAAACTCTTTATTTTCAAGGTTTAATCTCCCGTTTTTCATCCACCAAGCTTTAGAAAAAGCGACCCCTCTTTTTTTGGCCTGTAAAAAATCAGGATGAGCATTAAACCAATTGTATAAAGTTTTCTCACAAACATCAAATTCAAGGCAAAGCTCTTCGATAGCCGCCCCTTGCTTCATAAGCTCGACAAGCTTATCACAAAACTCAGGTCTATAATCTGTTGGCCTGCCTCTATCCATCCCATAATTTTACAACACCCCACACGGATTGCAAGGTTAATCCTTGTCTATTATGGTTTCAGGCCCTCGACCACACTCATAATCAAGCGAACATTTATCACCGATATATTTATTTCCCTTCTCGTCAAATGCCCATAAATCAAGGCTTAATCGAGACCCCATATCAGGCCCAGAATCAAATTTGACCCTAGTAATACCAGCAACAATTCGACCACTCACTTGATCGACCACATCAAAACCATCTGGTGAATTAGGGTCAATAACAATCATTAATTTTATTGGTTCATTCATGCCAACCTCTCAATCTTTTCTTCAAAATCTTCTTTTAGATAATATGAAAAACACATCCAGTCAAAATCTCCATTGACTTCATCATAATCATAAATCACATCTCCATCGTCAAACTTTATCTTAACACTTTTGATATAATCATACTCTCCGCAGTCTATAAACACCTCAACTTCTATCTGTTTACCGTATAATATCCAGTAATGGCCATTGTAGCCAATCTCCCCAACAGGATCATTTTTGTCAATTTCTTCTTTAGCAAAAAACAAGTGCCACATTCTTTTATTCATATTTCCACCCCGCTAAATTCATGAAATTGTAATCCCTACCAACCATTCTAGGCGTTTTATCACTCATATCATAATACGTTCCACCATAGGGATGAGTGTACTTCACCCCTATCATTTTATAAACAAACCCATCCTTGACGTGACAAACAACGCCAGAATTAGCATAAACTAGACGACCAAAGTAAGGTGTTGGTGTTGGTGGTGGTGGTGGATTATCCGGCAAAATCTTAGATTTATTAAAAAGCCAGTTAAGCATCAATTCACCTCATCAAGTTTATCACAGCTATCAATCAAGGCTTTTTCGATCTCTGAATAAGGTGCTGTTCTGCCAACGAAGTCAACTATATCTATCTTGTCACTTTCAAAATATACCAATAGAATAACTGTAGTTAAATAAACCTCAACCTTATGAGGATAAAACCGAGCCTCAAGCCTTTCTTTAAGAAACTTTGTATCAATCATAACTCCAATCCATCCTTTAAATATTCTACAAAAGGTTGATAATATTCTTGTTTATTCCCCTTAGCCCCATAAGGCCCTTCAACTGGCTCACCGCATTCGATTGACTGAACCATAAGCCTAATCCTGTTTTTCAACTCATAAATCTTTGAGCCTTTACATTCACAATTTATTGCATGTTCCCAGCATTTAGGGCAACTACCAAAACTCATCCTTCCCTCAACTCATCACAAACACGATTAAAATTAGCAAACATCACATCACCCCATTCTTTCTCAACCGCTTTACATATCCTACGCATCCCAGCCTTAATATTACCCGAATCCATCCCATTTATCTTAAACCGCATTGATATCTCATGCTCTACGAGGGTGGCAATTAGAATGCCATCTGACAAGAGTTCGAAGGTTACTGTTTTTAGGTCATCCATTACTTAGGCCACTTTGGTGCATATACATTGTAAGCTCATCCAAGAATATTTTCTTAGCATGGTTTTCATCTCTTGCCATCAACTTTATATAAAAAGAAGATTTCTTTTCCCCAACTTCCATAAAGTCATTTACTAAATCATCAGAATCAGTATCATAACAGTCGATTTTTTGATTATCCTTATCACAGTAACAAGCAAAAAACTTCATGCCCCTGTTAATTGCCTCTTCCTCTAATGTGCTGGGAGTTACCCCGATATCATAAGTTTCAATTCTAGCCTTAGAATAATTGCTCCTTAAATCGCACAACTTAACAGCCTTTTCAGCCTCTTCTTTTGTCTTATGTACTGAGAATATCCCGTAATCAGAATACTCGCCACTCGTCACAATGTATATTTTATCCATGATTTTGTCTCCATTATTAAAAACCCAGCCCCCAAAAAATGGCCCCGAACTAACGGGACCAATGACTTTTTGTTGGAGACAAAGTCAATCCAATTTTAGGTGAGGTTTTAGTTTTGCAACAGCATCTTTCGCACCGTATCCTAAAATTACGATATGTCCTAAATCCTCAAGGGCTTTATGCACCCTCTTCTGCTCAGGTGATAACACCCCGCCTTTCGTTCTCTTCAGCTCTACCCAAATGACTTTACCGTCTTGAAGGACGATTTGGAGGTCTGGCATTCCTGCGACTGCGCCAATGTCTTTTCTTTGTTCCTTATGATTTGGGATTGCATAAACAAAATAACCTCTTCGCCTTAAATAGGCAACAAGGGCAGACTGCTCCTTTGATTCATAAGCTACTGATTTTTTTATATCCGTTTTTGTCTTCATAAACTTCTAGTCCTTCCATCGGAAACAAAACTTTTGAATTGATTGCATTTAAAAACCTTTTTGGATGAATCCAGTTTTCGCTAAAATCATAATACCGCCTTATGATTCCTGCCATTTTTACACCCATCCAATGATAATGTTCTTTTTTAAGCGTGTAAAAATGAGAAATATACCCTTCTTTATTATGCCTATATGTAACTTTTATACAGTCATCATTATGCATTTCTGCCCAACCGTCTAAAACTTTCCCTTGTTCAAAAACAACTTCTTTCATTTCAAAGCAATCATCTTCCTCATCTATAACAACTGGCTTCTTTTCTTCAAATCCACATTCAGGACAAACTTGACCTATAAATACCGAAAAGCACTCAGAGCAAACTTTAGGCTTAGACTCCCCGACGCCTCGCTCTTCGCCAATATTAACTCTTGGATTATCTACAAGGCCAAATTCAGAATAACTTGAAACTATGTCATAAATATAACACCAATCTTTTCCTTTATGCAAGCGAAGACCGCGACCAACCATTTGAACATACAACGCACAACTTTTAGTTGGTCTAGCCAAAACAACCGCATCAACACGAGGGCAATCCCAACCCTCAGTCAAAACACCGACATTAAAAAGCCATCTCATTTCACCACGGTCAAAAACCTCTAAGTCATCTCGACTTGTTTTACTATGAACGATTCCTTTGGTTTCATTACATGCATCATAAAGAGCTTCGGCATGCAAAATATTTACACAAAAAACAACAATATGCCTCCTTTCCTTTGGCACTGAATTTAGAACAGCATGAACATTCATCTTTTCAGCCATCAAATCTCCAGCATCAGCCAAGTTGTATTCGCCAGCTGTAACCTTTAGCTTTTTCACATCACTTTTTATTTTTGAAGAATATTGAGAAACTAAATGCTTATAATCAGTCAAATATTCCTCATCAATCAATTGCCTAAGCGGTATTTGGTAATCCAAGTCAGGCCACCACTCATCTTTACCGTAGATATGCCCAATATCTAGCCGATAAGGTGTGGCGGTGAACCCAATTAAGCGACCCTTAGCTTTATCAAGAACCGATTTATATTGACTCTCCTTGCTCTTTGGCGGGACTCGGTGGCATTCATCTATGATAATATCATCAAAATCCAAATTACCTTTATAGTTAGCCAAGCTCTGAATACTTGCAACCGTAATATCATTTATCTCTTTTCGTCCCAACCCAGCGTTAAAAACCCCACATTTCAACCCTGTGGCCTTTTCTAGCTTATCCGCTGCCTGTCGTATCAATTCACCCCTGTGAGCCAACACAAGGCATTTATGGCCGCTTTCTGCAATGTATTTAGAGAAAATGATTGTTTTGCCTGCTCCAGTTGGAGCTTGAATTAACTTATCCCCTTTAGTTTTAAGTAGTTCGACTATTTCATATTGATAAGGACGTAATTTCATTACCTCAGACTCCTTTGTTTTTCAATAAGTTAACCAAAATTACCTGTTTTTTAATCAGCTTTTTATATATGTGTATGTGTGCATGCATGTGTGTGTTCTTTTTTATATATATACTTTCTTTAAAAAAAGAGGTAATAAAGGTAATGAGTCGCCTAGATTCAATTATATTGTGCATCCAGCTTATTACCAAAATCTCTATTTTTTTAGTAATATGTTGGTGCAAAAGGTTTTTACCGTTTTCCCGTCAAAGTCATTTGGTTTATATTCAGAATTGAAAATTTGGCTTATTGCGTCATTATTTGGATAACTACGAAAGAAGCTTTTTTTCTTTTCTGGTGCATATTCGTCTAAAACCATCGTCATGAATGTTTTTGGGCTTTTTATATGATATTTATCATCCCTTAGTAATATAAAGTCTCTGAAGTCTCTTTTTTGATTTAGTATTAGATTTGAAGGTTTCCCATCATGGTCTGATACTTCAGATATTACTTGATCGACTAAATCTTTTCCTAGTTCGCTCAAGTCTTTCATTTCTGAAGTTTTATACTTTTTCTTAAAACCTTTTATGTATTCTGAAGCTATAACTTGTAGACTTTCATACTCCCCCCATTCTTCTAGTTTATTATCTATGAATTGTAAAATAATCTTTTGCCACATGTATTGAGCTGTTGTGGCGTCCATATTATTTTCATCAAGCCAATTTCTTAGCTTAAACTTTCCTTTGTAGTGAATGTTGATAACTCGATTTTCAATTTGCTTATCCACTCCTTGAGTAAGATCGCTTATTTCATTGTCTGAGCTTAAAATCTGTAGAGGCTTATCCAGTTCGACACGACCGCCATAGTTCATGCGGTAAGGAAGACGCGCATTTTTCATGTCTGAGGTGAATTTCTTAGCCTCGTCGATAAAGAAAAATAATGCTTTACCCCATCGTTCAGGTGGATCGCCTACAAAATCGTTTTCTTTTATCTCTGATTCTGCAAAAAAGATATAGTCTTTGACTTCTCTTGCACCGAGAAAAAAGGTTTTTCCTGTGTCGCTGTGTTCTCGTAACCAGATACAATTAGCTTTCTCAAAGGTGAATTTCAACGCCAAAGCATATTCATATATGTCGAAAATGTACTGGCATTGGCTCCTGACCTTGTGCTCAAATTCCTTGTCTATCTTTACGTCATTGAGCCTTTTTAGTTGGTTTTGAATCATTTCACCGATTGAAACATGACAAACGGCCTCATATTTACCGCTTATCAATTTACTCATGTTGTAGTGCGTTTTCCCGCTCGGCATGATATGAGTAGTCATGTTTTCAATCTCATGATGTGCGTGAATTTTTTCGTAAATAATTGATTCTTCTAACTTGTTTTCTTCAGACATCAATTTAATCAGTGGCGTCATTTCTTGACTTGGGATAGGTCTTAAATCATGGCCATCTAAAATCATGTAAGAATACCCTTTGCCGGATTTTGTGCAGAAAACGCGCTTTAGTTTTTCTCTTGCTTGTTCAATTTCAGCGTCTTCAACATCATGAGTTTTATATGACGTTTTTCTGATTTTATCTAATTTTGATTCTGATATAAGACCAGTCTCCAGTATTTCAAGCTTCTCATTTTCCCAGTTTATCGCGCTCAGTTTTGCAATATATGGTAATTGAGTCATGCAAATTCTTCTAGCTTCAATTTCTTCTTTAACGCCCTTAAGTTTTTCAAGTATAGGGCTTACTTTATCCTCAATTTTTTCTATATCAAACATGCTTTTACCGTTTCAATTCCTTTTTGTATATGTAAATCATTAAAATCACCTATCTCTGATACTTTCATATCACAAGACAGTTCCTTGGCTGCCATTTCTCCATAGCGTAGTCCTGCCTCGTCATTGTCTGCGCAAACTATACAGTCTTTTTTTCTAAAGTAAGGTGCAACTTTTGGAAGATTTGAGGCCGAAAAACAAACGACAACGTTCCAACCTGTGGCCATGTGAACACTTGCGCCAGTTGCAAATCCTTCAACCAGTGCAACTTTACCTTGTCCTTCAATCAAGTAGTAACAGCCTGAAACCTCACCACCTTTCAAGAATTTCTTGAAACCGTCATATTTAATTGATTGCAAACTCCTGATTTTCCCTTCCCTGACCATTGGAATCACTAAAGTCTGACCGTGAAACCTTACCCCAAAAGGCTTTATTTGCTTGCGGTCAAGGTAGGGGGAATTTCCATCAGTTTCGCACGATTCCCAAATTTCCAAACTTCGCGCTTGTGCTTCTTTAGCTGCTTCGCGCTTCTTTTTTAGTTCAAGTTCTGCTCTTTCAGCTGCCATTTTACGAGCCCTTTCAAACTCTTTTTTATCCAAATCAAGGCTCACTCTTTTTACTACTTTCCTGCCACTCTCATCAACTTTCCAAGAACCGTATCTACCCGTGAAAAGATTGTTAAAGCGGTGCATAACGTACCAGCCAGATTTTCTTTTCTCGCCCATGTACCGAGCTTTGTGAACTTTTCCGTCAATCACTGGTATATCAACATCAAGCCCAAACTCAACCATTTGATTTACCGCATCATCGAGACTGGTCATTTAACCCTCTTAACCAAACGACCATCAATTTCTAGTTTTCCCATAGTATTCCGCTTGAAATGAACACCAAGCGCTCTCTGTTCCCTGATTTGCTTATAAATAGCTGCAACGGTTAAACCGCTCTTTTTGGCCGCCTCTTCTATTGTCATAAATGTCTCCATATTTGAAAGCAACATACTAGCGTCAGAAAATGCATGTAAATAAAGAAGTTAAAAAAAGTTAAAAAAAGTCAAAACTAACACTTTACAACTCGGGTCCCAACACTAGAATGGGTTTTCACAAGATTGGAGACAAAGAAATGAAGACTTGTAATAAGTGTGGGGTTGAGAAAGATATATCTGAATTTTATCTTATAAAAAAAACGGGTAATCATTATGGATATTGCAAAGCGTGCAAACTAAAACAAAGTGAAGAGGCTAGAAAGAGAAATCCTGAAGGCACAAAAGCTAATTCCAAAAGAGCTTACTATAAATTAAAAGAAGATGAGGGGAGGTATAGAAAAAGATTGAATTGGCATAGTGAATGGTCAAAGAAAAATAAAGACCGTATAAGTAAATTATATAATGAACAGGCTAAATTATACAGGAAGAAAAACGCCGACAAAATTAGAGAAAGGCGAAAGAAATGGTTGGAGAAAAATCCAGAAAAGGAAAAGGGGTATAAGCTAAGATATTACTTGAAGAAAAAGCGCATAGCCCATACTCTCAAAGAAATATCATCCTTTTTCATCAATAAGTGCTGGCCTTACACAACAGAAGGCAAGAACGAGGTGTCCGCTGAAATGCGTGAAATCATGGGCGATATTAATCCGATTCAAAAGAATAGTTTTCTTTCAATGCCAAACCTAGGACGTGAACTAAACCTATTACAAGACGTCATTAAATTTGAGGATAGTGTTGGCATCGAGAGAGATGCTAAGCTATTTCGCTCAATACAAAGAGCCTTTGCTAAGTTCTTTCCCACCATGAAAGTCGAGAAAGATTGCATTGATAATTATTCGATAAATACGAATAATGTTTTTGATGTAGCTCATTTGGACTACAACGGATTCTTGACCGACTCACATATTAAAGCTGCTAAGAAACTTATTGATGACGGAACAATGACTTTTGTGACTCTTAACATGCACCAACGTTTTGAGAAAATGGAAATGTTTAGACCAATAGAGCAACTAACCTCAATCGGAAATGTTGTTTTTGAAAAAGAATATTATGGAAAAAGAAAGTGTCCAATGATAACTATAGGGATGACAGCATAATGCAAACAATACAAAACGACATAAAGAACTTACTCTGCGACCTCGGTGCAGATAGCAAAGAGATGATGCTCGTAGCTCTTGAAGATGGTGTTGTCTTAGCAACTATCGAAGAGAAGCTCGGAGCGACACAGGACGAGATTGAAGACGTTTATGAGGAGTTGGAGCAATGAACCCAACAATATCAAGTTTAGAAGCACACACAAGAAAGATCGTGAGACTGACTGGCTGTGATGAGTATCGACTGAGCAAGACCATACACGGCTACGCTCTACTTAAAGGTGAGGTTGATATTTTTAATTGTGGTCATATCTCGATTCATAACCTGTACATGAGAATGGATGGTTTTATAAAAGGTATTTGTTATGCTTGAAAAACTCGGGCCCCGAATATACTGTTTGCTCAAGGAGACAAAATCATGAAATTATCAGAAGAATTTATCTTAGAACACATCACCGTAGACAATCAGGACTTGATTGAATCAAGTGGTTGGTGGGATGGCCTAACGTGGCAGGAGATTAGAGCCGAACTCAGGGAGATGGTCAATAACTGGGATGATTACCGATACGACTATCTTGAAGGGCTTGAAGAGGCTGCTGACGCTTATGGATACAGAGGTCTTTCCAGATCGGATTTTATAGCATAATGCGTGCTTGGATTTTAACGAGCTTATTAATTCAGCTCATAAAGAGCTTATTAGACAACCGCACAAGAGGAAGTCGGTCACCTGCCTCCGGTGCGGTAAGAAGTTCAGCGGCGATATTGGAAATCGTCGGTGTTCTAAATGCACTCTTACCAATTCGCCTAGACATAGGATTTGAAGCGTATAATGAACAGCACGTTGCCTATACAACTAGAGCGGGATTAATTACCCCGCTCGTATAGACAGCATTTTTTAATTGTATAGGTAATATCATGAAAGAGATATGGAAAGACATTCCTGAATATGAGGGCTTTTATCAGGCTAGCAATTTAGGTAATATTAGAAGCTTAGATAGAATTATTGATGATAAAAAATCAAAAAGAACTTATAAGGGTAGAATACTTAGGCAAATAGAACATAGTGGTGGTTATAAAACTGTCACATTATCTAAAGATGGTAAAGCTATTCCGAATTATGTGCATAGGCTTGTTATGCTAGCTTTTAAAGGTTTTCAAAAACTTGATGTAGATCATTTGAATATGAACAAAAAGGACAATAGGCTTATAAATCTAGAATATGTAAGTAGGCTAGAAAATATAAAAAGGTTTGTTAAATCAGATGGTATGATTAAAAAATATAAAGGTACATCTTCAAAATATGTAGGTGTTCATTGGTCAAAGCAAGATAAAAAATGGTGTTCGCAAAGAACAATAAATCATAAGACCTATCATATAGGCTATTTTAAAACAGAATTAGAAGCCAGTCAGGCTTATAATAATTTTCAACCGTCTTAATAAAGGAGACAAAAATGTCAATTTACAAATCAAAAAACACTACAGTCAAAGACGCTGGTTCGTCTTTTGAGGCTGGCTCTTATAAGTTCAAGGTTGCATCGTCTGAGGTTCACTCAGGCGGTAATATCATGCTCAAGTTAAAGACTTGGACTGAGGACGGAAAGGAAGGACCGAACATCATTGAATGGTTGAATATCACCAGTGATAAACAGGGGGCTCTTGATGAAGTGGACCGCAGGCTTCAGGTAATGCTCGGTAAACTAGAGCTTAATGAAGCTTCAGAATTGGTCGGGAAAGCAGGGTTTATAATCTTGCGTAAAGGCCAGAAATACCTTGAGGCTATGCCGTTCGGTGGATTCTACACAACTGACCGCAAGAGCGCTGCCGGTAATGAGAGCATGAGCGAACGAGTTGCAGAAGCTCTTGATTATGTTGCACCTGCTCCGGCTGGTCAGGCTGCATCACCTGAAAGCGAAAGCGATATGCCGTTTTAGGCTTTCAAAACTCGGGGGCCGTATATAATGGCCCCCATACTTTATTTAATGGAGACAAAGAAATGAGTGAATTGATAATGTTATTAGGAGCAAGTGGAAGCGGTAAATCGAGTTCACTGAGGAATTTGAAACCTAAAAAAACTTTTATGGTTTCTATAGATGGCAAAAGGCCACCGTTCAGTATGAAGGATTGGTCTAGGTTTAGCAAAGACAATCTTGATGGATCTTTTTATATTCCTTTAAGAACTTCGGTTTATGGTTCTGTGAAGGGCGCAGTCAAAGAGAGTATTAAGAACGGAAAGAAAATCATTGTTATTGATGACAGCCAGTTCCTTTT
>Ga0208767_1003368_pt1 | contig 11665 bp, 14 predicted proteins | sample VirMetDEL_Mar_21_FD_184514 | JGI IMG/M metagenome (GOLD analysis project Ga0208767, IMG submission 184514) | Aqueous microbial communities from the Delaware River and Bay under freshwater to marine salinity gradient to study organic matter... | ecosystem: Environmental > Aquatic > Marine >... | reverse complement strand
CGAGTTTCTGCTCTTACCCATCGATGTTTAAAGCCATCTGGTGCGGGTGGTGCATCCAGCATGGATGGTGGAGCCCACGGCTTACGCGCTGCCGCCTTCTCCCTTGTCTGTGTTGCGCGAGGAGTTCGTTTAATAGAACCTTCAAACATATCGTCTTGTTGTGCCATTTTTTACTCCTTAACGTATTTTGCGTATTGTTCTAGACTTACTCCAAGTTTTTTCGCCATAGCGACTTGTCTTTGAGTTAATCTAACCTTGTTCCCACTACTGCGCCCAGTTCCCGAGGATCTATTAACAGAAGCAACCGTCTGGGCGGGTCGCTTGCTCTGAGATCCATCTTTAAACTTATGAGGAAACTCTTCCTTCATACGTCTATCTAATGTATCATAGTACTCATCGCTCTTCGGGTCAATACCTTCCGACTCAACAAGTTCTTTATGAATACCAAATGCCGCATATGTCATGGCGCTATCTTCGCCAAACCAATCATTCTTTTGTGCCCAATTCTCTGCTTTAGGGTCCGGTCTTGGAGCAGGTTGAGCTACTGTTTGCTGAGGAACAGGACGTTCTGCAGCCACCTTTTGTCTTCTCTCGTTAGCTAACTTAGCCTGAGCCGCTCTATCGGCGTCTACAGCCAGCTGTGTCATTTTTCTCTGAGCAGCTACAGCAGCTTCAGTGTCACCAATTTCCATAGCACTTCTCAAAGCTGACTCTGTCTGAGCTAATTCTGATTCTACGCGACCACTATATTGATCAACGTAGTTGTTATCCATTTGATTTAATCTTTGAGCTAGTTCTTGGTTTTCTTTAGCTTTTAACTGCGCAAACCTAGTAGCTTCTTCAGCATTCTTTTCAGCTTCCCGCATCTTTTTTGTAAGTCGATTAATTCTCTTTTGAGTTTGATTCTCACTTTTTTTGAACTCATCTTCAGAATCTTGGGTCTCAAACCCCGAATCAACTTCTGCAGACGGCTGGTCTTCAGTAGAACTTTCAACCGTGACTTCAACATCAGGACCTTCTTCCTCTCCTAAATCTAAGTCTAACTCTGCTTGTGCTTCTTTTCCGCTCATATCTACCTCTTAATAATGTAAAATGTCTTCAGGGTCCATAATTTTTGCTAAAATCTCGTCATCATTCAAAATTCTGACTTCTCCGCCATCTATTTTAAACCGAGATCCCGCATATCGGGCAAACATTACCCAATCTTTTTCCGCGCACCAAGGACCTGCTGGAAATTTTTCTGTGTCCTTATACGCTAATGATCCTACTTTTAATACATAACCAACTTGGGTAGAAACTTGTCCTTCTTCTACTAGTTTATCTGGTAATAAAATACCACCTTCGGTTTTACCTTTACCTCTGTAAGGTAAAATAAGTATTCTCCAACCCGTAGGTTGAGGCATTCTTTCTATTAAACTTTGTTCTATTAAATTAGGGTCTAAAACTCTGTCTTTTGGGTCTACATAAGCCCCATTTAATTCTGTTGCCGATGTTTCCATTTAAACTTCCTCTTGTTCTTGCTTCTCTAAAAGATTTTTTATTTCACTATCTAAAAAATCTAAAGACTTTAACTCTCCCATGAGACCCTTGTAATGCATCATATCTTTTACATTATCAAATTCTAACGTCTCACGAATAAGTTCTCTTCTTTCTTTTATAAGCCTAAATACAGCTTGTGCAAGATAAATCTCATTCATTTATATAAAAACCTAATATCTTCTTATTCTATCGTATATCTTTCTATATCATCTAACGTATTCTGACACAAAGGACATCTATATTCAACAAATTTTATAATTCCTGCAAAAGGCACCGGTTCTTCAACAATATTTTCTTGAAAAGCCATCTTGTGAATATAACAAAGTTCAACGTCCTTGGACACGTCTCAACCCCGTAACATGTTTTCTATAAAAATAACTAGAGATCTTATTAAAAAATTTAAATAATTCTAAATTTACGCGAATCATTACATACACAAGTCCTGATACTTAGTTGTGTGAAGTCTATGCTTCGATAAATCTCTACTAGAAGAAGTTAATAATTTTTTAATCCAATTAATCATTTTGTTAAACCTTTCTGTTTTTCATAGGTTCTAAGTCCACCTAAACCTAACATGCCCATCAACACTGTCATCAATGATCCCATGTCAAATGTAGGTAATTCTGGTATAGCAACTCCAATATATGCACACAAAAATATAGTTATAGGAGCTAATACAAAATGCCAACACAGTGCTACACCACAAGTCCAACCTATAAATGGTCGCCAGCCCGCCACAAAGATTGACTTGTGTTGAGCTTCTGCTTTGTTTATATCTAGCTGACCTTTAGCTAGTTCCTGTGCATGATTCTCTGCCATAGTTGCCACCTCATGTGCCAACTTATTCTTCATGTCTTTGTCTTCTATAAACTTACCAAGTAAATTACTTACCGGTCCTATCAATGCTGTTAACATTATTATCTCCTTTATGTTCGTGACCCATCCATATACCAAACACACCTGTCATTACACCCATAACCACAGATACAAAAGCTGACTGAGCGGCAGTAGGAGAATCCAATTCCATAAACCATTCAGCACATCTCCAAGACATAACTGTACTGGCGAGCATCATTAACCTTGGGAGGATTTTCCACCTCAGAAAAGTCTCTACATTCATTGTTTCAACACCTCATTTAAACCAAAGCCTTCTAACAAAACTAAGGTAAAAAATAATAATAAAATACCACCAGCTATTAGTTTGCCGCTAAAGTTAGTAGAACCAATTTTTATTGCAACAAATTCATTCCCTAATATTCTCAAGGATAATTCAAAACTGTTTTGACCAATGTCTAAATTTATTAATTTCTTTTTTTCTTCTGTCATTAGTAAACCCTCACTTTCTCTTTGTCTACGAAAGGCACTAACTTACACATACATTCATATCTTTGCGGCGTATTGTCTTTCATAAAAGATTGATTGTTTAGTTTGTCTTTAAAACCTATGCAGATATTGACATCTTCAAAGTGAATACCACCCGTGGCTATTCCATTTAAAGTACATGCCAAAAGAAATGCGGTCACCTCTAAAGAAGATCCTTGTAATAGTCAGAATTAGGAGCAAAAACCTCCCCACCATCCGCCATTTTAACAGGTTTGACTTTATCTCCGTGACCTTCTCTTATTAAAAACTGCTCAAAGCTCATAGAATCTGAAGCTGGACCATCAAAAAATTCTTTTCTTAAATCCTTTTCACTTCTTTTATCACCTTCTTTAGCCACCTTGACCTCCTTGGTTGTTTTGTTGTTTTAATAATTCACGTTGCATAGACGAATCAATTCTAGCCTTAGCTATACTCTCAGAGCTCTGTATTCGCTTATCAAACTGCTCGCTTCTCTGCTCGACCTTCTTCTCTTCAAGCCCTAGTTTAGCCCTGTCTACCTGAGAATCATTCTGTTCTGCTTGCGCCTTTAGTTGTAATTCTTTCTCTTTCAACTGTACTAAAGGATCCGGCTGACCAGCTCCACTTAATTGAGCACTTAAAGATTTTAACTGAGACATACCTTCTGCAACATATTGAGCGGTCTTCGCTTCCATATCAATCATCTGTTCTTCAGATATAGCCTGACCACCTCCCATTTGTATTAAGTCAACAGCTGCTCTTTCACGAGCTCCAATCTTAACGTGTTCCATTATGTGCTTCTGTAACGCCACCGCCATCTGTGGAGACTGAGCTACAAGAGGTGTAGATCCAAAAACCATGTGTGCCATTATATGTGCTTCATGAGACTGACCCTCAAAAACAGTAAGCTTAATCTGATCCAAAACATCTATGTTCTCCTGAGCAGGATCCTTTGGTATAGCCTCCGGCTCTGGTGTTCTCTTCAAGACCCGGTCTATATCTCTGACACCCAAAGCCTCATACATGTCCCTAAACACTTCATACATGTTGTGCATATCAGGAGCTGACGTAGCTAACTGCATCTTAGTCTGAGCCAAAGATATCCTCTGTGCCTGACTGAATACATTCGGATTAGAAACAGGAAGTACATCTACCCTGTCATCAAAATCCTGTCTTCTTATACTGCCATCAACACCCGTTATTGTGTAAGGATACTCGTCCGGTAAAAACTCAGACATCACCTTAGATAAGAGCTTGAACTCTAATTTCATCGCATAATGTAATCTCTTATGCACCGCAGACATGACCCGTGAGCCCTGTTCCAACATCGCTATAGTCGTGCCCACAGCTGCCTGTTGATTACCATCGCCTACTTTCAAGTCTGTTATGGTAGCGAATCGTTGTCCCGCATCAACTACAAAGCCTAGTAACTGCATTAAGGTCTGATCGGGTCCCTTGAATGGCAATGACATTAAACTTGCTTTTATATCACCACCTGGAGCATCTACATCCCTAAACTCTCCCGGCTGTAAGGGCTCGTCATCATCCCTGATCCGTAGGCCGCGGGCCTTGAAACCTGCTGGTAAGTTCGATAACGTGCCTGCATCAATCAACTGCCTTAGTGCAGCAGTCGCGGTTCGCGATAAACCACCGATTGTATGTATTAGTCCTAGTCCATAGAAACCAAAACCCGGAAGAAACTTGTAATGTACAAAATATTGTATCTTAGACTTCTTTGCATCGTCTTCCCTGAAATTCCTGCGAATCGACAGAATTTGGCCATTATCCTGAGAAAGAGTGACAATATAAGGAACTTTTATGCCTGTCGGCTCACCGTCCTCGTCTAGCTCCTCATAACCCTCAAGATCCAGATCAACATGACATTCTAATAAAGTGCAGTCATAATTTATCTGAGATGGATACATTCCATCTATTCTTTCTAGCTCATCGTTCAGGGCTCCCGATTCGCCCTGTGCAGGTATAACGGGAATGTCCCTGTAAAAACCAGCAACTTGCCGCTTTCTTAAATCATTTAAGCTCAGTTTCAAAACTTGAGTAATATTAGGACAAGTTTCCAGATCCGTGGTGTTGTAAGGTACAATCAAATTCTCAGCTGGAACAAACTTACTTACAGCTCGTTCTAAGTTCTCATCATAATAAACTTTCTTAAACGTACTACCCGCTAACGGTAAATAAAATAACATCTGATCTAATTCAGGAGTGTACTCTTCCATAACACAAGTTATGTAGTAGTTCATAAATTCCTTTACTCGTTGAGCTTGATCTTCTTTTTCAGGAGTGCTCGATCCAAGCACAGTAGTTCGCACGGGGCCAGTTGGGGGCAACAGTTCATTGAAGGCTTGGGCTTGGAACTGCGTTGCCGATTCCGCCAAAAGCGGGTGAGTAACCCCACTCGCACCTCTGAACGGCTGGGATCTTTCTTCGTAACTAAACCCAAGTAATTCCAAACCATTGGCGAAAGCATCTTCCCACTCCTGTCTACCGCTCTTATTCTCGTCAAACTCACCTGTCAGCTCACTCGCAATCTTTCCAAGTAAACCATCAGGCATCTCTTCAGCTAAGTTGGCATAGAAGTCTTCAGTCGTGCCTCGTTGATCTCGTGGCTCAAAATCAACGACAACACTTCCATCATCTTCTTCCATAATCTCCACGTCTTCTGGGATAGGTCCCATGTCAAGACTGTCAGGCATCTCTATTTCTACTTCAGCAGCTAATTCATCCTCATCTAATTGAGATGGGACATTTTCCATCATGCTGCCTATTGGTTCTCTTGCCATGTAATTCTCCTTTTAGGTACTATACCATGAATTTTATAAAAGGTTCAATACCTTGTGGCCCGCGGTTCATGTTTACTGCTTTGTCTTTCAAACTGACAACGCCGCCCTCCTCTTTCATTATATCAGGATCATCAAACTTTTTAGGATCTTTCTTAGCAAAGGGGCTTTGTAATACTTTAGTGCTGCCTTTTGGTCTGTCTGTCAACATTATATATGAGGTAGACGCTACATCTTCTACATCATTATAATACGGAAGATGCGTAAAACCTTCTTTTGATAAATCTTTTCGAAACTCTCCTATAAACTTACGAAAGTCCCCAAAAGGAAAGTTTGGTTTGTCTCCGACCAAATCTTGCATAGTAAAGGTTTTTCCACGATCTTCATTATACTTATCTAAAAGATGATCTGTTAGCTCACTTTCTTGCCATTGTTTCGGATCTTGACTTCTTTTGAAATTACCTTCGGGTATATAAGGGTTACTTAGGTCTGCTTTTAAAGGTATAGATCCCCCTAAAGTTTTTCTTGGTATAGGTAGTGAAAATTGACCAGAGCCTATTTTTTGATAGCCTACATTACCTTCAACATTAGGTAACCCCATTTGTCCTATGGCAGTGTCGTAATCAATACCCTTTTCTTTAGCTAAATTTCTTGCGTTTAGTCTTCCACCAAAACCAAAAGTTAAATCCATAAACCTATCTTCAGCAGCTTTAGGGGTGGATCCTACATGTATACCAAGACCGTCTAAGGCAGCCGGGGCTTTGTCTGGATCAAACTTAGTAAAACCAGGGTCCGTGTTACGGGAAAAATGATACACAGGTGTATCTATCTTACCAAAAGCAACAGCCTCTTTCATATCTTTTCTTTGGTCTCCAATACCTCGACCGCCGGGAACTTCAGTTATTTTAGCATCCCCCACTGCCGCCTGTATCACATCCTTATAATCCTTACCTCCCTGAACAATAACATTATCATAGCCCTCTAAAGTATTTTTGATCCTATTCATTTGAGAAGCATCTTGCTTGAACAACTCTGCTTTCTTAGGACTCATCTTGTCATTATAATTTTCTATAGGAGTATCTGCCCTTATCAATCCGTGTTTGGCAGACATTATAGCTACATCAACATCCGAAGGGATACCCATTGATTTTAAACTTTGAAACACGGGACCCAGATAACGGTCAATCGCTTCTTTATCCCCAACATCAGGACATTTTGTGTCACTACAAGATAAAACCAATAAACGTCTGTTTTTCTTACTTTCTGGTGCAAATAAACTGCCCGAGCCTAAATTCAAATCATCAGGGACAGCCGACACACCTGACGTATCGCCTTCCATCTTCATAACACTTGAATCTATATCAGGGCCCCCAGCTGTGGCTGTCTTGGGTCCCAAATAAGGTATAAAACCCTCAATCCCTTTTTTTACATATCTAGCTACAGGACCTACGCCGGGTAAAACACTTGCAACACCTAAAGTCGCCAGACCAGTGCCAGCCGCTGCTTCTACAAAATCATCACTAGAAATCATTTTACCGCTTTGAGACAAAACTTCCGGCAGCTCGTATGCCGCTATAGCTTCACCCGTGCCGGGTAAAAAAGATAAAACATCATACGCATCTTCTATAGAAGTACCTTTTTTGTCCTTAGCTTCTAAACGAGATAAAACGTCTCTATAATTTTGTTGATCCTTAGCCATCTCTTCCAAGAACCTGTGCTAACTGAGCCATGAGCCGTGGGTCGCGGGATTGGGTTACACCACCTTGTTTCATGATGCGGTTCATTACCAACATCTTTCTGTCAGCAGGTATCTCCTGCATCTCAATAGTGGTTTTCTTCATTATACTCTCTATTCCGGGGGACCCGCCATATTCCAAAGGTATATACTTTGGTTTGACGTAGTTAGTGTTCAACAGATCAATACCACCTAAAGGAGCATCCGCCAAGCCGCCTTCTGACTCGCTACCATCGAATTGAAAAAGTTTCTTACCTATTTCTTCCATAGGCTCGTCAAATTCTTCAGGAGCTGTCGTAGTATCTTGATCCAGAGGATCCAACGCATATGGGTCTTCTTCTAACATCCTTACAATATCATCATAACCAATATTAGAATCGTCTTCTTTAGTTGCGTTGCGTACTACACTATCAGCCATGTTCACCTCAATAATAAGCCCTTACCTGAGCCGACCCATCGCCTTCTTCCCAATCGTCAGTCGGTAGCTGTACAAAATTACCCTGACGATAGCGCATTAAGGCCTGTGTCATGCTATCCACAAGGTCATCATACTCTCCATTTGGAAAAGCTGCAACCTCTTCTATCATCTCATCCGCGAAAGTCTCGTCAGGGACCCAAACCATCCCTGCTTCAAACAAAGGAGACACCGCATGTACTCTCGATACCTTATCATTACCTTTACTCGGTGTAAAGTTAACAACAGGTATTCCCATATTACGCAATTCATGTGTGAGCGGCAGCCCCGTAGCCTTCGCTTCTATAATTACTGTCTCGGGGTCCCAATAATTATACTGCTCTAAGGCAATATTCTTCAATTCCGGGAAATCCCACCTGTCTTTCACACTATCAAGCAAAATTAAAGCAGGTTGACCCCCTACTTCCTCCGGATAAAACACACCCCATGTCGTTATCGCACTAAAGTCAGCCGTTTCACGTTTCGAGAAAGCCGTATCATAGCTTTGAATCACATATTGTAGGTTAGGAACACTCTTTTTCTCCCATTTCCGCCACCATTCTCTCTTAATTATCGCATTTTCTTCACCAGTAGGCTGCTGCTGGTACTGTGCATTCCATTTACTAGGCGGAATAGACGCTTTTACCGCCGTTAAATCATCTAAACTCCAATATTCAGGCCAACAAGGTTCCCCATTATCAAAAATAGCAGGCAATTCCACTATCTCCCACTGATCCGCTAGGGGATCCTTTGCCATTGAGCGAACCAACTGACCCGTCAAATCCTTTTCTGACCACCTCGTTTGAACTATAACTATACTACCTCCCGGCTGGAGCCTCTGTCGGGGGCCCCCAGTATACCAATCCCACGCATCTTCAAAACCATTGTTACTCATAGCCGTCTGTTCCGAGTGAGGATCATCGATTATGATTAAATCTCCACCACGACCAGCTAAGTTCGAGCCAACACCCACCGCATAATACATACCACCCTTATTCGTATCCCATCTTCCGGACGCTTTACTATCTACCGCCAAGCTTACATCTGGAAATACTGTCTTGAACTCGTCCGTCTCCAAAAGGTTCTTGACCTTTCTACCAAAATTAACAGCAAGCTCTGTCGTATGTGTGGCCTGAATGATCTTCATGTTCGGGCTGCGGCCCATCATCCACGCCGGAAACAAAAAGGATGCAAACTCAGATTTCGTGTGTCGCGGTGCCATGTTGATTATTAATCTTTTTAATTCACCCCTAGCTACTCTTTCTAATTTTTCTGCAATTATCTCATGGTGCCTACCTTGAATAAAGCTCGGCCAGATACTTTTTACAAAAGTTAAAAATGTTTTTTGGCACTCTTCGTTCTTCTCTAACTGAGCTAATCTTAGTTCGAGTTTTAAGAGCCTTTCGTCTTGCATTGTACCATCCATATAGGGGTCCCTTTAACTTAAAATTATATGCGATTTATGGTTTATTATAATATAGTTAACGACTATATCAAATTATTTGTGATTGTTTGTGAAAAACTTGGCACATGCCCTTGTGCAGAAAACCTGTGGGCCCCGATTCGTTTTTGTTGTCAACTGTTTTTTTTATAGTTTTTTAGCCTCTATTGGATAGGGTACCTTCATCATTTTTTTAAATAATTAATGAAGCAATTTTATTATTTTTAATTTTTCCTTCACGTTTTACAGCTGATTGGCGGGGCTAGAATCACGGATCAGGGATTATAAAAAGAGCAGCTCTTTAACCCGTCCTGATGTCTTGCGGATCTTGTCAGCTGTTCCCCGGGGTTTAAATCTTTAACAGCTGTTAACCGGGATTAGATCGTGGGTTATAATTACTGGTATTAGTTCCACGTCCCACGGCTGACGGCTTGCGGATCTCCAACCGTACCCATTAAAACATTTATATTAATACATGATTCACCGGCCATACGTTTGGAGCTGTGTCTGGTCGGCCGTGGCGGGCTTGTTTAACTATTTAATACTGATTAGATCGGGCAAGAAAAAAGCCCCGCTAAACGGGGCTTAAATCGGCTTTAAATGTTCTTTAATTTTTAAATATGATTAGCAATTAAAAGAATAAAAATAGCAAATATAATCATAATTGGCATAAATAAAACATTGCATAAAAGAGATATAAATTTACGCATTAGGCCACGTCCTCAAGCTCTACAAGATTCATATAATCCAATTTATCAAAATCTAAAAATAAATCTGAGGCTAATTGAAATTGCAAAAAGTCTTGGATCTGCTTTTGGTAATTCTCTACAAAAGCTTGTGCGTGGAAAATACTTGTTTTAATTCCAAGGTAATCTTTAACTTTATACAAGCCCCGACTCTCATTCTCATTTATAAATTTATTATAAGCGGTGATGGCGTCAAACATATGACGACAAGTAAAAAACTTTGCTGATAAATTCGCCGTGAATTTCCCATAATCTCGACCATAACAAAAATTACGGTGTCCTTTTTCGTAACCTAATTCTAATTTATAAATTTCGTCTCGGTGTTTAGTCCAAGTAATATTGTTCATAAATTGAAAACTATCATACATATTATTAATAGTTTTTATTTGTTTGTTATTAATCATTTTTAAAATCTCCTATTGATTAATTAAAGTTATCCCATTTTATCGCATAGTTTTATATAAAAGAAAAGCCCCGCAAAAAATACGGGGCTTTTATAAAAAGAGCAGCTCTTAATATTTTAATCAAATACAATCACATTTAAGCCCGCTTTTTTTAAGTTATTCTCAAGTTTATTAGTATCAACATATCTAGCGTCAATAATATCTAAACAAGTTTTACAAGGCGTTTTAAATTCATCTTTTATTAAATCCGCATAATTATTGCCTAATTGGGGCTTCCCGCAAAAAGTGGTGTGTGTGTCGGGATCGCTCCAACATTGCTGACCTAGTTTTTTTGTCCATTCTGAAAATTGCATAATCTTAGTCTCCTATTTATAAATATTCGTTAAAAAGCTCTCTATTTAATTTTTTAAAGTTATTAATTTGTTCTTCGTTTAAATCGTTTAATGATGGATCGTCTTCAAGTTCTTCATAATAAAACTGATTTTCGTTGGTATCATCTACTAAAATTATTGTAGAAACAAACCCGCCAAAATAATCGTTATGAATATCTATAACTTGTTTAAGTTCTTCATGGGATATCTTGGGGCCTTTACTCGCTACGTCTAATATAAATCTAGCCATAGTTTTTTCTCCTATTTATTAAAGTTATATAGTTTATCGCATATATTAACCAAAAAGAAAAGCCCCGTATCTCTACGGGGCTTAAATCGGCTTTAAATGTATAAAAAATTATGATGCCATAGCGACTCTATTCCAATCGGTTTTTTTCATGTTTAAAACTTGCCCGCCTAGTTTTTGCCAAAAGTCAACATCATCAGCTTTGGCAGTATTACCGACTCTAGTTACTGCATTAACAAAAGTTGCCCTATTAACGGGCTTGTCGTTTTCATAACCCGCTTGTCCAATAGTTTTTAACAATCCGTCTAATACGTTGCTAGTTTCCTTTTTAGATAAAGTTAAAACTTTTCCTAAATTTTCGACGGCTTCGCTCGCTTCAACATTAATTGTATCTTCAGAAGCTAATCTCATTTTTTCAAGATTTTCATCAAAAGTATCTCTGCTAGCATATGAGCTGACAATATCCCTGAGTTGTAATTTTAAACTATGGTTATCAGCCTCTTTAGTTTCATTAGTTAAAATATTCCAAGTGTCACCGTCTCGAGCTGACGTTATATGTGATTTTCTTGTTATATTTTGTGTCTGCATTCCA
>Ga0208767_1003366_pt1 | contig 11669 bp, 12 predicted proteins | sample VirMetDEL_Mar_21_FD_184514 | JGI IMG/M metagenome (GOLD analysis project Ga0208767, IMG submission 184514) | Aqueous microbial communities from the Delaware River and Bay under freshwater to marine salinity gradient to study organic matter... | ecosystem: Environmental > Aquatic > Marine >... | reverse complement strand
CGTTGCCACTATGTATATGGGCACGTTAAAACGCGTTTTTAAGCGTTTATTTAAACGTAACAAACTTAGTTTGGCGCAGCGTGTGGATTTATTAGAACGGCGCGTTGAATTACACACTAGAAAGGATAAGGTGTATTTAGATAAGTTTGATGAAATGGAAAAATTATTTGCTCAACGTGAAAGAGATAGAAAAACTAAAGTTAGAAAACAAGTATTTGAATATTTAGAGGAATTACAAAAATAATGGATTTACAAGAATACGAATTACAGACAAGGTTTATCAATGAGAACATGGATATCCTTCAGAAATACCTAATATGGAAAGAATTCATTAGTGAACCTCAAGTATTAACAGGTGAAGTAGAAATTAAAGCAGAAAACCAAAATTACGGAATACAAGATGTCGACGTTAATTGATTTAGTAGGGATAGCATTATTTTCAAATTGGCTCTTAGGCTGGTTTGAACCCTTAAACAAATATAGAAATAAATTAGTAGATAAGATGATTAATACAATGGTTAAACATAACCTATTGTGGGCACAACCGTTATTAGCCGTCTTTAACTGTCCTATGTGCTTGGCCTTTTGGTCGTCACTGATTTATACGAAAAACTTTACTTATGCGCTTATAGCAAGTTTTATGGCATTAGTATTTAATTTAATTATAACACTTTATTCATATGTTAAATCCGAACTTAACTAAAGAGGAAGCTATTTGGCTGATTGAGAAATTTGCTCCTCGTATGGGTGGAATTGTAAATGGTAACTCAATGAGTATCTATTTTCTACCAGCAAGAACCCTAATTATGGGTAAACCAGCAGAGGCACCATCTTGTGGTTGTCATTATTTAGCTTATGCTAAAATGACCAGTTCAATGTATAGTCAATATAAAGAGGAAATTCATGCAATAGCATATCCTCCAGTAACAGTTTCGAAACGTGGGCGGAAAAAGAAAGAATCCTAATTGCGTAAGATGCAACGTATTAAAAACATCAGAAAATGCTTATGTCTACAAAGATGGCAGGCATGGTTCTTACTGTAAAAGTTGTGAAATACAAAATTCAAAAGAAAATAGAAAAAAATGGTCAGATATGGCAAAAAGAAACACAACTAAAACATGGAATAAAACCAATTGGAATCATTACCCTGATCCAGATTGGGTATGGACACAAATTGAAAATGGAAATACAGGTGCTAAATTGTATGAGAAGATGGATAAAAAATACGAATTAAAAGCACACGGTAACACAGGCATAAAACAAAATAGAACCCCCAAGAAAAAATAACATAAAGGCTGACAAAATGAAAACATGCAAACAATGTAACAAAAACTACGAACTAACAGAATTTAACATTAATTGTTCTAAAACAGGTAGATTACGTCCTTACTGTAGGTATTGTGATCGTAATAGGGCAAACAAAGATTATCATGAAAACAAAGAACACAAACAAAAACTTAATCGTGAATGGAGGAAAGCAAATAATTATCAAGCCCCAGGTGGTTATAAAGCAAATCCAATCCCGGGTGTCTACATGATAGTGAATATGGAAACAGGGGAGAGATACATAGGTAGTAGTAAAAACGTATTCCGACGTAGATCAAGTTGGGTAGTAAAAAATTCTCATATAGACATTGACATGAATAAATGTGTTTGGGGTATATTGGAGGAAACAAATAACTACTTGGAACGCGAAAAATACTATATATCATTATATCAACCAGAATTAAATAGTATACACAATGGCAAATCATAAATCAAATAAAGTAGAACATACTAATAATCTACAGGAATGTGTGGATTACATTATGAATAATAGAGCAGGATGGTCTCAATTTACTCAATGGTATATGGAGAAGCAGGGAACCAACCGACAAAGAGCTAACCGTGTTTGGACTGAAGCATGGGAAATCATTACTGAGGATTTTAACGACAATGTTAAACAATCTGTAAATGAAACTCTTATGAAACTAGAACGTTTAGAGGAAGAAGCAATAGCAGAAGGTGATAGACGTATCTGGTTAGAAGTAATTAAATACCAAAATAAAATCAAGGGTGGTGAGATTGAAAGACAGGAAGTAACTCATAAAGGAGAAATTAAAATAACCTGGTCAGATGACGAGACGTATTTAGATGGAAATTAAACTATTTAAACCACATCCAGGACAAAAAAGGGTTATTGATGGATTTGCTGATAGCAAACACAAATTTGGTGTTGTAGCAACTGGTAGACAGTACGGTAAATCATTATTAGGTCAAAACCTATTATTGTATTGGTTATTAAGCACTCCAAAACAAAAAGGTGCTTGGGTATCTCCTATTTACAATCAAAGTAAAAAGGTATTTCAAGAATTATTTAATGCTGCTAATCAAATAGTTGTACACTCAAATAAAGCAGATCTAGTAATGGAATTTATGAATGGTTCTACACTACAATTCCTATCTGCAGAACGTTATGATTCAATTAGAGGTTTTAGTTTTAATTACATGGTTATAGATGAGGCAGCATTTATTAGAGAGGAGGCAGTTAACGAGGCAATATTTCCTACACTATCAGCGATAGGTAAGAAATGTCTCGTTATCAGCACTCCAAAAAGTAAGAATTGGTTTTATAGTAGATTTTTACAAGGTATGACTGACAATGATGTGTATACTTCATTTACAGGAATATCAACAGATAACCCTTACATAGATAAGGATTTTATAACAGAACAGGCTAAATCATTACCACCAGATATATTTGCACAAGAATACATGGCTCAATTTAGTGAGGCAACTAATGATGTATTTAGGGGATTAGATTTAGTATGTAATTTAAACAATTGGGATGAATCAAAAACAACAAGAGATTATTTCGGAATTGACTTTGGAATGTCTAATGATTATACAGTTTGCACAATACTCTCCGAATCGGGACGTTGCAAAAAGATTCTTAGATTTAATGGGAAAACATATGAAGACTCTGCAAGAACTATCCTCAATGGATTGCAACGATTTAACATCAGAGGAGGTTATGTTGAGACTAATGGTCCAGGACAAGCCATCTTTGAATTAATAAAAAAAGAATACCGCCATACTAAACCATTTTATACCTCACAAGACAGTAAAACACAGGCAGTAAGAAAAATGATACACGATATTGAAGAAGGTGTATTAGAATTACCTTCAAAACAATTAATGCCTGAATGCTACGATGAATTATCAGCATACACTTATAAGGTAAATACAAATGGTAAATTATCATTTTCACATCCCAATGGGTATCACGATGATATTGTAGACAGTATTTGGTTAGCTAATATGGCAAGAGAGGACTTTGCTAAACAAGGAAGTATTTTTACATAGGTAATTTTAATAAATAACTAATATTTATCTGTATAGAAAACGTTTCAGCCGCGTTGGTATCTATGTAATTGGTGGGTTTTTTTTCATTTATACTTCATCTTGTGACATTGCATGTTTTCCCCACCATGAGAAGGCCCCCGTTCGGAGGGCCTTCCTAAATTTAGCTTGGATGGGCAAAATTCATTTATTATATTTAACATGTTCTTGTAGTAGAGAGCTTTTGTAAAACTGTTGGCTTGATAGGTGATCGGATGGGGTTTCGGTCACCTATCTTTTTTACTTGGATTTTGAAGAAGAGATAAATATTTATTACCAAACAAACATATATGAAATTTGAAGTTAACATTCCAGAGTATTTGACAGTAGGGGACTACCAGAAAATTTCTATGGTTGATCATTTAACCGATAATGAAAGGACAGTTGAGATAACTTCTATCATTACAGGTATTGATCGCAAAGTGGTTGATCAGTGGGCACCTGAAGATGTGTCTAAAATTATTTCTAACGTTCTATCGTTGATGGAAATTGATGATGCAACGTTTTACCCGATTGTAGAGTTTGACGGCGTATTATACGGTTATAGAACGTTATCTAAAATGAAATTAGGCGAATACATTGACTTAGAACGTTTATGTAAAAACCCGGTTCAAAACTTAGATGAAATTATGGCTATATTGTACAGACCTGTTACCAAACAAAGATTACAGGGAATGAAATACGGTGTTAGACAAGGTTTAAAGATTGCTAAAGGTGAAGTTGAGAACTTGTTTAAATACTACGATATAGAGAAATACGATTCAGAACAAAGAATTGTTGATGCTGATAAAATGAAATCGTTCCCAGCTTCATTTGCATTAGGTGCGTTGAGTTTTTTTTTAGTAGTAGGAAGTCAATCCTTAAACAGTATGAGCAAATCTTCATCACAACCGGAGAAGAAGACGATGAACAGCCAGATGAACGCACTTATGCAGAGCATTGGGGATGGTTTGGGACAGTTTATTCATTATCAAAAACTTCCATCCTTAACATCACAGGAGATACGAGTGTCTTCGATTTAAATTTTGTGTTTGTATTAAATTACTTAGCTATAGATAACGACTATAATAGAGAAATGGATAAAGCAAAGAGAATGCAAAAAAACACATCTAAAATTATATAACTATGGATGAATTAAATAACGAAATTGAACCAGTAGTAGAGCAACCAGTTGCTCCTAAGAAAAAAACTAAAGTAGAACCTAAATTATCCGAACAAGATAAAAAGATTATCGATTTGGTAAATGCTGGTTTTAATGTTAATCAAATTGGCTCTATGATGGGAGTACACACTCACATTGTTAGAGAAGTAATTGAAAGAGAAAATGCGAAGCTATAAAGAAGTAGTAGAAATATTTGAGACAGCAGCTAATAACCACTTGGCAATTAAATCATTTGCTAGTGGTCCTTTGTCTTATTTAGATTCTAACTCTCAAAATATTAGATATCCGTTTGTGTTCTTACGTCCTATTACCTCAGTAGGTTTTATTAATAACGTTAGAACATTAACATTTGAATTATACAGTTTAGACCAACCTAAAGTAAGCAACGAGAATGCTTTACAGGTAATGTCAAATACAGAACTATACTTGTACGATATTGGTGCCTATATTCGTGTAGGACCAAATCAACAAACTATGGATTTTGAAATGACACAATTAAATCCTGTAAATGAAGCATTCCAAGACCGTGTTTACGGATGGGTTGCAACTATAAATTATACAGAACCAGCAGTTTACGATTACTGCAATTATCCAGATGGAAACTAACAATAGAGATAAAGCGTTAGAGAGTATAGCTGATCGTTTACGTGAGTTAACGATTGATGAGTTATTTATGAATAACACAAATGCAACAGGTCAGTTAGCACAATCAATCAAATACGTACCTCAAAATACTCCAACAGGAACAGCATTAGCTATTGAAATGGAGGATTACGGGTTTATTGTTGAAGAAGGTCGTGGTGGAGCTAAACGTGCAAGTTCACAATCTTGGCAACCCAAAATTATACAATGGATAAAAGCAAAAGGTATTCGTCCTAAACCAGGAGTAACTGTTGAACAATTATCTTATGCAATATATAAAAGTATTAACAAAAAAGGATACAAACCAAAACCATTTGTAGCTCCAGCAGTAAATAAATTAGTAAATCAATTTGCTGCAGAATACGCTCAAGCAACAGCAAATGATATAGAAGTAGACTTAGAAAAAATATTAAATAAGTAATGGCAATTACCATTTATAAAGAACCCACATCACCTAACTTAGCTAATGGATATTTAGTATATAGAGTAGGTAGTAACCAAAACAGTCAATCACAATTCCAGTATGTGGTTGACATTAAGGATAACTCTAACAACTTAATTCAAAGAATTAAACAACAGCCTAACCCAAATGGATTTGGTATTTTTGATATTAGTAGAATTATTACTACTGAGTTAACTGATACAGATGAGGTATGGAAAACTCCAGTTACACAAACACAAACTAATTGTGCTGGGCAATTTAAAATTTATTTTGGTGAAGAATACGGTACATCAGTATCTTCATCTGTAACATTATATACAGGAAATGGACCTGCAGGTAGTCCTGCTAAAACAGGTTCAGCTTATTACTATAATTTAGATGGTGTTTCTAATCCTAATGATTTAGTTGCTTGGAACTGGGATAGTGGTTCTAAATTAGATTATGTTAACCCTGCTGCTATTAAGAGTACAGCATCCTTTGATAACGCATTAACTGATTTTACTTCCAATACTGTAAGATCAACTGATTACCATACTATTTCTTTATTAAATGGTAATATGACAGGTGGTGCTGATTCTGCTACGTCTGCTCAAGATGTTTACATCATGAGAGTTACAGAATACGATACAACAGATACATTACTAAACACAATGTATTGGTACAATGCTGATTATGCTTCAGGTAATGGTGGACCTAGAACATCACCTTCACAATTATGGGCTGATGCTTATACATCACAATCAGCAAATACTAAAATAATTCACTTCCCAGCAGGACCACAGAATTTCTTTGACGATGGTAACTATTTAGATAATAATACTTCATATTACATTCTTGATTTCTTTGATCAAAATCCTGGTGGATCATTAGGTAATGTACGTTGGGCTTCTATTAGAATGAATATTGAAGAAAATTGTGATTATGAGGGTACTAGATTTGCTTGGAAAAACACTTACGGTGTTTGGGATTACTATAACTTTACTTTAGTAAAAACAGCAAATACCGATGTTGAAAGAAGTTCATTCAAACAATCATTCCTTAATTACGCTGCCTCTAATGTTAATTATAGTAAACAAAGACGAGGTGAAACTCAATACTACAATAAATTAACAGAAAAACATACGGCAGAATCTGATTGGTTAACTCAAACTGATGCAGATAACTTACGTGAATTATTCTATTCAGCAAATGTGTATATACAAGATAGTACTGAATTCTTACCAGTTGTAATTACTAATTCTACAGTAGCACAAAAGAAAAATGTTGTAGGACAAAAATTGTTCAAATACACAGTTGAATACCAATACGCAAACGATTTAATAGCTAGAAGATAATGATAGTATTAAGATGTACAAACCAATTAGGGACTGTCGCTGACTTAGATGTATTAGAGACCGTCGACATTAAAGTCGATATGTCTGCCATTGAGGTAGGTGACATTGGAGAAGTATTTGGTGTATCATCTCAAGCATTTACTTTACCAGCAACTAAAAATAACCAAGATTTCTTAGGTTACTTAGATGAACTAAATGCTACAAATAACGTAGGATTTATTAATACAATACCTTGTCAAGTATTAAATGATGGTATTGAGATTTTTACTGGTAAAATGTATGTTAATAATGTAATCACAAATTCAAAAGGTGATTCATTATATGAGGTAGTAGTAGTAAATGGAACAGTTGATTTCTCTATTGCTATTAAAAATCTACAAATCCAAGATTTAGATTTTAGTGATTACGACCATGCTTATAACTATGGTAACATTACTGGTTCTTGGAGTAATAACTTATTTAGTGGTAAAGTAGTTTACCCATTAGTTGATTATGGTGTTGACCCTGATAACGCACTTGCAACTGAATTAGCTGCAGGGGGTGATGTAGGTAAATTTGATAACTCATCATCACCAATAGGAATTACAGATTTTAAACCTGCTATTAAAGCAGCTGTTGTATTAGAAAAAATGTTTGAGGCAGTAGGATTTAACTATACCTCATCATTTATTGATAGTGCAGATTTCCAGAATTTATTTATTTTATCTACTCAGGATGATAAATCAGGTGTTTCATTTACAAACCCTGTTACACAATCATTCCAAGCATTAGCAGCTGCACCTTCACCATCACAAACTATTTCATCAATTACTCCTGATAATGTACAATTTACTAGGGAACAATTTGATAATGCTGGTAACTACGATGGTGTAGAAACGTTTACAGCAACAGAAGATGGTAACTATACGTTCTACCATTTATTAACGTTCTATGAAAACCATACAGGTGGTGTAGTTACTGGTTCTCAAAGACAATTAGAACTTGAATTTACAGTTAATGGTGGGTTCCTTCCAGGAGCACAAACATTCCTTAACTTACGAAATCAAGACCCACAACAATTAAGAACTAAAACATTAGGACCTATTGGTATTAACCTAGAAGCAGGTGATACTGTTGAGGTAAAATTGACTTATGATGTTGAAGGTACAACTAACCTTTTATACGTAGGTCAAAACTCTAGATTTGAAGGTATTGGTCCATCTACATTAGTAGGTGGTACGGTTCAAATGAATAATATTTTTGCTCCTGAAACTAAGGTAGTAGATATTTTTAAAGGACTAATCCAGAAATTCAACCTAATAGTAGAACCTGTGCCTGGTTCGCGTAATTTACTGTCTATAGAAACGTTTAACGATTGGATCGACCAAGGTAGTACCCTTGATTGGACTAGCAAGATAGACCGTAATATAAAGTTCAAAATTGAACACCCACTACAAACACAACCTAAAACACTTAAGTTTTCAGATGTACTAGATAAAGACCCTGTTAACCAATATCACGTTGATAATTTTGGTTACACTTATGGTGAGTACATTTATGATTCATCAAGTGATTTAGCTAAAGGTGAGAAGAAAATTGGTACATTCTTTTCTCCAACACCATATAAAGGACTTGCGGGTGCACCTACAATGGTACTTCCTAAATTAAATAAAAAGGAACAAAACCAAGCAAATTCACCACTTAAATTTAAACCACGTTTATTGTATAACTTAGGATTGTACGATAACGCTATTGAATTAAAAGGTAGAGATACAACAGCAGGACAAGATTACCCTGGTAATTATTTTATGAGGGATGAAGCAGGTACTATTCATAGAATTTCACAATACAGTCATTTCTCTCACTTATCAGCTTATCCAGCGGTTTTTGAAACAACTAAAGATTTACACTTTGGTAATTTAACTAATCCAGGTTTTTGGCCTTACCACCAAAACCAAGGAAACGGATATACTTTACATTCTGCATTCTATGATTATTGGTCATTCTATGTAAATGAATTATATGACGTAGATGCACGTCTATTAACGTGTAACGTTATTATTGACCCAAGCGAGTTGCCTACATTAAGACTTAACAGTAAGATTTTTATAGACGGTAACTATTACAGAATTGATAAAATTAGTGGTGCATCATTACTTGATAAAAGTAGTGTTGAGGTAAAATTATTAAAAACAGCACCTCGTAAAAATAGATACCCTAGAAGAAGAATTATTGACAGATATTCTGGTGATAAAGTATACGATGTTATTTCTGGAGACCCTACTGTTAATGGATTTGTTACTTATTCAAATTACGATGATGGTACTGAGGTTAAAGGTGTTAATATTGTAAATGCTGCTTTATTAGATGGATACTTGGCTTATGACAAAGGTCAAGAAACAGTATGGGAACCGCCAAGAAACATTCCTCTCAACGTTACAAACAATACTATACAGGGAAACAACACAGTAGATGAGAGTGTTGATAAAGTATTAATTTCAGGAGATTATAACCAAGTATATAACTCAGTTAGAAACTCATCTGTTGTAGGTAACGATAACAATGTTTACTCTGAAGTAAACTTAGCTAACGTATCTGGTAGAAATAATACTGTATTTGAGAATGCTACTAACGTACAAATTTTAGGTGGTTCAGGAAACCAAATTATTTCAGCATCTGCTTCAGAAAACTTAGGTATATTTAACTCTTATTCCTCTAGTTTATCGGATGGTTCATTCACCAATATTTTAGGTGGTATAGGAAACTCAATTGTAGGTAGTAATAAATCAGCTATCATCAATGGTGAAAATATGTCATTATCAGGTTCAACAAACCCTGTTACTGTTATTGGTGGTGAGAATGTTGATATTTTAGGAGGTAATTACCACGTTGTAATTGGTAAAGACAATGAAGCAACAGGTGGTGGTACATTAGATTTAGATAGATACCGTTTCAATACTAACGTATTAAATGGTACTTATTTAGATGGTGATTTATATACTAACAGAGATGGTTTCCAAATATCTGCTTCAGCAGGTGGAATTACTTATGCTTACTCAGGAGATGGTTTATACAAATATGCTTACGAAGTAAACTGGTCAGGATCAGCTACAGGAACTCATACAATTGATTTACCAGGTATTGCCTCACAAGATCAATACGGTAGAACTATTTTAATTAAATGTGGTAGTTCTATTGCAAGTGATAAAGCTGTTGATATTACTGTAGTAGGTGGAGGAACAATTGATGGTCGAACTAGCTATACATTAAATTCACCTTATGCATGGGTAGAACTAAGAGCATCTGAATTTTACCAAGTAGGAGGTGAAGCTAGAGATACTGAAATTGAATGGAGAGTAATTAATAGTTCTGATGGTACTGGAGCTGGAGAAGCATCTTATGGTTCATTCTTTAATAATTCTCAACAAACATTAGGTGCTGTAGGTGTCTCACAATCAGTACAATTAGGACAAACATACGAATCATCAAGTGTATATACTACAGGTAGTAAAATTATATTTGATAATCCAGGTACTTATGAATTCCAATACGTAGCACAAGTAGCAAACTATAGTAATGCTGTTCAAGATGCTAACTTCTGGGTTAAATATAATGGTAATGATTATCCTAATTCAAATACAAGAGTTACTTTACCAGCACGTAAATCAGCTTCGGAACCATCTTTTCAATTAATGACAGCTAATTTCATTGGTACCGCTACAGGTTCTGGTGATTACATTGAATTGTATTGGGATGGCTCATCAACAGAATTAGGATTATTCTATACAGGTTCAGGAGCTACTAATGGTGAACCAGCTACTCCTTCAGTAATTGCTAATGTTCATTCACTTGGTGGTGGAGGAGGAGGAACTGCAGTAGCAGGTGATCCTTTCCCATACACAGGAGATGCTGAAATTACTGGTTCATTATCTATAACAGGTTCAACTACATTTGAAGGAGATATGTTCTCAACATTCTTATCTTCAAGTAGAGTATATGATAATGCAACAGCTGCAGCTACAGCAGGTGTTCAAAATGGACAAATTTGGGTAGATTCAACAGGTGTTTTATATCTTATGCTCAATAGTGGTAGTGTTGCAGCAATAGTAACTGATCAATTACGTGGTTACTACAATGCAAATAATTTAACATCTTACCCAGGTTCAGGTTCAACATGGTTTGATTTATCAGGCAATGGTAGAGACTTAACATTAGCAGCTTCCCCAACATATATTTCAGGAACACCAAATGCTATTGATTGTACTACAGGAACTGATTTTATCAAATATGCACCAGGTGGAACATTAACTCCGCTAACATCACAAGGTGATACATACACAGTAATGATGTTTATGGCTGTTAAAGCCGATACAGGTAATTTCAGAACATTTATTAGAGATATTAATGGTACAAGTGCTTCTGATTTCTTAATTGTTAATAATGGTACTAATACTTTAGGTACTTACGATACTACATTTAGAACTTTAGGTATTGATGTTTCAACTGATTTCCCATCTTACTCTACACAATATAACTGTATAACAATGACTATGAATGATGGTGGGGCAGGTAATGATGTAAATATATACTTAAATGGTGCAGCTTCAGCATTAGGTGGAAATGATTTCCCATTAAGATATGATGGTCCAGGTGTATTTGGAGCACAAGAAACTGGTAATCAAGCAGGTGCTAAAGTAGCAGCAATATTAGTTTACGATAAAGTATTAAG
>Ga0208767_1003363_pt1 | contig 11674 bp, 19 predicted proteins | sample VirMetDEL_Mar_21_FD_184514 | JGI IMG/M metagenome (GOLD analysis project Ga0208767, IMG submission 184514) | Aqueous microbial communities from the Delaware River and Bay under freshwater to marine salinity gradient to study organic matter... | ecosystem: Environmental > Aquatic > Marine >... | reverse complement strand
ATCTGACACATATCATTATGTCTATATAAACCACCATAGATTGTGTCAAAATTCCATTCTGCAATCTTAGACCAATCTTTGCAATCTATATAAGCTGTAATAGTACCATCTATCATAGCATTGATACCATCAACCATAGTCTTCTCAGCCTCATCTAATACTAATTCCATATTAGCTAGTCTTGAGTCTGGATCATCTCTGTATGTTTCTGCACTCATTATTGTACTCCTTCCATGTTAGTTAATTCACAATCAATAACAGCAATCTTACTATCATTGCCATCAGCTACTGCTTCATCTCGCAAGTTAGCCAACTCCTCAACTCTTTTGATATTCTTACTATCTTTAGCGATAGCATAATATTCTAACATATCGTCTATAGTCATATTTACCTTTCTAGTTATATTAATTAATTACCCAACTAGCTGTCACTTACGGGGTAAGGGGTGCAGTCATCACGAGGTAAACTAAATGTTACTTGCGATCCTGTGTAAGACGAGTCCGAGCAAAGCGAGTCAACGAGTCGTGCAGGGTTTATCCCTGCGACACAGAGATCTGCAATGTACATTTAGGCAAACTCGATGATACAAGCACCTAACACCCCGTGTGTGTGAGGGGCCCATAGCAATAACGAGCAACAGCGAGTGGTATCCAAAGGATAATTGCGTATGGGATCAATAGCATTGCCTTTGGCAATTCTTCCAGACCTTTGGCAATTCTTCCAGAAATGTTCGGAGAACATATCAAGCGACAAGGATCGTTACCCGAAGGGCCATGACCTTAGGCATGGGGGCTTTAGCCCTAGAGCCTGTCTGTCGCCATGTGCGTTGCCAACCTCAAAACAGAGCTGTAGTTAAGAAGGGGCAGAATAATATAAACGTATTAGGAGCTACCGAATGACAGATCTTACAGAGAAACAGAAAGCATTAGTGGATACTATCGTAGCTACTGGATGCTCTATCAAGGAAGCAGCAGAAAAGGCAGGATATTCAGCTAAAGGAAGCAAAGAAGCTGGGAGAATAAGTGCTTCTCGCACACTACGTTTACCAAAGGTACAGACTTATATGCAACAAGTAGTTGCTCAAAGTCTAGGACTTGGTGCAGTAAGTGCGAGTAGGAAGATGATAGAGCTATCAAGTGGAGCTAGGAGTGAGTACGTTCAACTAGAAGCTAGTAGAGATATACTCGACAGAGTAGGATTGAGAGCACCCGATAAGGTATCTCACAATATACAAGGCGATATTAAGATCAATATCGACCTAAGTTAGATATGTCGGTACAGCAGGGAATATGTACACAGACACTAACAAGGGGGTGGGGGCAAAACTGAACATCGTCAGATGACTAGTGGAGTTACACACACAACAGAAGTTAAAAAAAGCATTCGGTCGCAAAGACAAAATATTTTTAAACTTCCAAAGGTTCGTTAAACTATGGCTAAGCAAAAATTTACACACTTCGTTCCAAGGGAAAAACCTAAGAAAAGGAAAGGTGTGCATACTAAAAGCCAAAACAAAAGTAAGAAACGTCAAAAGAAACAAACCAGGTATAAAGGACAAGGTAGGTAGATTGAAAAAATATTTTAGGCAACTACAGGTATTATCGCTTTACTACAGAGAAGGACTTGTAGGACTTTGGATAGGATTTTTATTAGGACTTTTAGTAAGTGCGTTTTTTTAATTATCATTTATTGCTAAACATTTTCTTATGGGATTTTCCAAAGAACACAAATCAGATAAAGGTGGATTGACCGAAAAAGGTCGAGAGTATTTTAACAACAAAGATGGTGGTAATTTACAAAGACCATTAAGCTCTGGTGTTAATGCAAGACGTGTATCCTTTGCTGCAAGGTTTGCAGGAATGGATGGCCCAATGAAAAAACCAAACGGAGAACCTACAAGAAAAGCTTTAGCTTTAAAAAGATGGGGCTTTGGATCTGTAGAAGCAGCAAGAAATTTCGCAAACAAACATAAAAAATCAAATAAGAAATCAACAGCTTAAGGAGAAAGAAATGGCAAGACAAGGTCTATACGCAAACATTCATGCTAAACGTGAAAGAATTAAAAAAGGTTCTGGTGAAACTATGAGAAAACCAGGAGCTAAAGGTGCACCTAAAGCATCTAATTTTAAAGCAGCAAAAAAGACAGCTAAGAAAACTTAACATGTATTACAGAGTTAGAATTTGGAACGGAGAGTCGTTCAAAAAGGAAATAATGTATTCAGCAGAGAATGAAGTAATTGCAATGCAAAAAGCAAGTGCTGCTATTCCAGATGGATGTAGAGCTAATTATGAATCAATAACCAAGGAGGAATATGAAAAAAGCTATGAAAGTAAAACCGAAGAATAAGCCAAAGCCTAAACCAAAACCAAAGCCTAGACCTAGTGGCTACTAAAAAAGAAAAAGAACATATGAGGTGGGTAGCTGAGCTTGGCTGCTATTGTTGTGAAAGACCAGCTAACCTACATCATATAAGACCTCCTGGAACTGGTATAGGAAGACGTACGAGTCACTTCCATGTTATTCCGTTATGTCATGACCATCATCAAGGTAACTTCTCTATACACATGGCTAAGAAGGCATTTGAAGAAAAGTTTGGTAAAGAAACAGAAATACTAAAGATAGTATTAGAAAGGGTTGAACAATTAAAATGTCGTTCCTCAATAATCTAAGTTTAAAAGATCGTAAAAGATTAAGAACTATTGTTAAGAAAGTACATTTAAAAAATTACCCAACACACATGATAACAGATTATGAAGCCGATAAGCTTGTAGAAGCTTTTGGTGAAGAAACTATTTATAACCTGTTGAAAGCTAATGTTGGTGTAAATGTCGATTAACTTTAAATATAAACCAGAAGGCAATACACTTAAAACTTTTATGAAGTCAGATGATTTCTTTAGAGGAATGCGTGGGCCTGTTGGTAGTGGTAAATCAGTAGCTTGTTGTATAGAAATTTTTCGTAGAGCATTGCTACAAGCAAAAAACAAAGAAGGTAAAAGAAAATCTAGATGGGCAGTAATAAGAAATACTAACCCACAATTAAAAACAACTACAATTAAAACTTGGATAGATTGGTTTCCAGAAGATACTTGGGGAGATTTTGCTTGGTCAGTACCTTATACGCATAGAATTAACAAAGGCGAAGTAGAGCTAGAAGTAATGTTCTTAGCTCTAGATAGACCAGAAGATGTAAAAAAATTATTATCTTTAGAACTTACTGGTGTGTGGATCAATGAAGCAAGAGAAATACCTAAAAGTATTATTGATGCTTGTACTATGAGAGTAGGTCGTTACCCTTCAATGAGAGATGGAGGTGCAACTTGGTACGGAGTAATAGCCGATACCAATGCACCAGAAGAAGATCATTGGTGGCCCATAATGGCAGGTGATGTACCAGTACCAGATCACATATCTCGTGATGAAGCTTTAATGTTAATTAAACCTGATAACTGGTCTTTCTATACTCAGCCCCCTGCATTAATTGAGAAGAAAGATAAAGATGGATTTACAACTGCATATGATCCAAATGAAAAAGCAGAAAATAAAAAAAACCTAACTCCAAAATATTATCCAAATATTATTAGAGGTAAAACAAAAGGATGGATAGATGTTTATGTTTTAAATAAACTAGGAACTATCGAAGAAGGTAAACCTGTATATCCAAACTTTAGACAAGAGCTGCACGTTGCAATCGAAGAATTACAACTAAGCATTGGTCAACCTATTTATATAGGAATTGACTTTGGCTTAACTCCTGCAGCTGTCTTTGCTCAAAGACTATCTACTGGAAGATGGCATATCTTAAACGAACTTGTATGTTTCGATATGGGGGTTATGAGATTTTCTGAACTATTAAGAAAAGAAATAGCTACACACTACAAAGAATATGAAGTGCATATCTATGGAGATCCTGCTGGTGATTTTAGATCACAGACGGATGAAAGAACACCTTTTCAAATTATGAGAACGTATGGATTAAAAGCTATACCTGCACCATCTAATGATGTTGCTCTTAGAATAGAAGCTGTAGATGCAGCACTACAAAGATTGCTTGATGGTAAAGCAGGATTTTTAATGGATACAAAATGTATTAATTTAAAAAAAGGGTTCAATGGTGGTTATCATTACAGAAGACTTCAAACGTCTGGAGATCGTTATGATGAGAAACCACTGAAGAATAGATACTCTCACGTTCACGATGCATTACAATATTTAATGATGGGGGCAGGTGAAGGTCGAACTATTCTATCTGGTAAGCAAACACAAAAAACTGTTATTGCTAAAAAAGAATGGGATGTATTTGCAGGACAAAAAAAAAAAAGTAGAAAAGTATGGGATCTATTCAAAAGGAATGGCTAGTCTATTTCTATAATGCAAGAACTGTAAGATATGCTAAATGGACTTGGTGGTGGAAACCAAAACCAGGGTTTAGTCATTGTGGTGCATTGCATTATGATACTAATGTTAAACATTGGATACATATGGAGTTTAACCATGCAGGTATTGAAACAACTATACTTAGCCCAATAGCTGCTGAAGAACTATTTGCTAAACTTTATAATTTTAAAATACTGATTTGTCCTAAAAAAAATGATTGGCATCTAATGAGAATTAAAGAATTGTCTTGCGTATCATTTGTTATGAGGTTGATTGGATTTTATAGATGGTGGATCATTACACCATATCAGCTTTATTGTGCGTTGCTAAAAGCTGGATATAAGCCATTTTGGGAAAAAAGGGAAAATCATGGCAAAAAAAACAGCTAGACAAATTTTAGATAGAATTGCAGAGATCCATTCAGAAGAAGAATCTTTAATGGAAGATCTAGAAGATATTATGTTTCCCAAAGATATAGATGAATTTGAAGAAGATGACTTCCAAGATGATGAGGAATTAAATTAATGAGTAATGACAAAGGAGCTACAGGCTCAGATGCAGGATGGGAAAATACTCAAACTAATATAGATTTTAATGCAGGAAATACATGGTCAGCTAAATCTGATAGTGAGGTAAAACAAAATATTGAAACTAGAAAAGAAACTAGAGCAAAAGAAACAGAATTTAAAAATTATAATAAACCACCTGTAGAATATACTAGCCCATTTTTAACTATGAAATTGTTAAATTGGACAGGTAATAAAATTAGCCAATCTAAATTTGCTAAAGATTCTAATTTAAAAAACAGAACTTTTTTTACAGATAAAGTTTTATCTAAAAAAGGTGTTTACGATGGTAATACAAAATTATCTAAATCAGAATTTCAAAGTTTATCTCTAGATAAACAAAATGAAATTTATGGTAATTTTATGGAAGATAGAATGTCAGGAAGAACTGATGCTTACGGAAATCCTATTGGTGGCAATAGACGAGAAACTGTTAAATTTAAAAATAAAGATGGAACTTATACAACTAAATCAGTTTGGCAGGGTGGAAATGATAACAATAACAATCAACAAGTTAAACTTACTAACGAACAAATAACAAAACAAACTGAAGAAGCTGAAGAAGCAGATACAAGAACAGAAGAAGAAAAAGAAGATGAATATAAAAAAGTAAAAGGATTAAAAGGAGCTAGATCAATGTTTGGTAATGCAGGTGGTCGAGGTTACTTTGATCCAGCTAAATAGGAGATAAAATATGGCACACGAAACATGGCACACAAAAGCATGGATGGAAGAAAAAATAAAAGAAGGTAAAAAAAAAGATCCTTTGTATCCTTCAACAGATGCACAAATAGATTATATCTATGGCCCAGGTGCAAGTGAAAAAGCAATGATGGATGTTAAAGAAAAAAATAATAAAAATAAAAAAAAATAATGGCATACATTGATACTCAAGATACTTTAGATCAAGGCACAGCAGATAGAGCTACAGAAATACTTAAAAAGTATAAAGAAGCTCAAGGTGTTAAAGATTATTGGAAAGATAAGTTTGAAGAAGCTTATGAGTATTGTTTACCTAATAGAGAATCTTTTTATGATGAGTCGCCAGGACAAAAAAGAAATGATAAAATTTTTGACGAAACAGCAGTAGTTGGAGTACAAGAATTTGCATCAAGACTACAAGCAGGTATAACACCTACGTTTGCTAGATGGGCAGACTTTCAAGCTGGTTCAGAAATACCAGCAGAAAAAAAACCTGCTATTAATCAAGAGCTAGATAAAATTACAGATTATGTATTTCAAGTATTACAAACATCAAACTTTAACCAAGAGATACATGAAGCATTTATGGATCTTGCTATTGGCACAGGAATACTTCTTGTAGAAGAAGGTGATGCAGTTAATCCAATTAAATTTACCTCAGTACCATTAACAAGAGTTTGTTTAATGAATGGCCCAGATGGTAAAATTGATACTGTATATAGAACAAGAACTTGTAAAGCACATGAAATAAATATTTTATATCCTAGAGCTAAATTACCAGAAAATTTTGATCCTCTAAAACAAAAAAAAGAAGTTAAAATAATAGAAGCTATTTATAAAATTTACGAAGACAATGTAGAAAAATATAAATTCTGTGTTGTTATGGAAAACCCTAAACACATATTATTAGAAGAAGAATATTCTGGAGATGGTTCTAATCCTTATTTAGTATTTAGATGGAACAAAGCATCTGGAGAAGTATATGGTAGAGGCCCAGTATTTAATGCAATGGGTGCAATAAAAACTTGTAACCTTACTATAGAATTAATATTACAAAATGCACAAATGTCAGTAAGTGGTGTTTATACTTATGAAGACGATGGTGTAATAAATCCAGATAACATTTCCCTTGTACCTGGTTCTTTAATTCCTGTAGCTCCAGGTTCTAAAGGTTTGTTACCAATTCAAGCAGCATCTAACTTTGATGTTGCTCAATTGGTTTTAAATGACATGAGAACTAATATTAAAAAAGCTTTATACATGGAAGCTCTTGGAAGACCAGAAGGTACTCCAATGACAGCAACAGAAGTATCTGAAAGAATGGCAGATCTATCAAGACAGATAGGTGCATCTTTTGGAAGACTACAATCTGAATTAATTAATCCATTATTAAGAAGAATTATTAGAATTTTATCTAAACAAGGTAGAATAGAAATCCCTAAAGTAAATGGTAGGGAAGTTAAAATAGCTCCAAGATCACCTCTAGCACAAGCTCAACATTTACAAGATGTTGCAGATGTAACTAGGTTCAATGAAATAATTGCAGGTACGTTTGGCCCACAAATGATTAACTTAATTGTAGATCAAAATGAAACTGCAAAATATTTAGCAGAAAAAATGAACCTACCAGAAAAACTTATTAGAGATGAGAATGAGCAAAAACAATTAGCTGATCGTATGACTCAGCTACAACAATCAGCACCAGAAGGAGGAGAAGTTCCACCAGGAACATAGAATGACATGGGATGCACTAAACAAAGAAAAACCTAAAATTACAACAAGCATAGATGGTTATTCAAGATCTACAAAAGATGAGGAGATCTTAAATAAACATTTCGCAAATGTATTTAAAGGTGACGAAGGTAAAAAGGTATTAGAATACCTACAATCAATTACAACTGAAGCAGTTGCTGGGCCTAATGTAACTAGCAATCAATTATTTCATATTGAAGGTATGAGATTTTTAGTTGGTATAATTAAAACAAGAAAAAAAAAAGGAGAACAAGATGGCAGATGATAATGCTAATACAGCACCAATCGCTACAGAAACAACTACTGAAGCAGGTAAACCAGAATATATACAAGATAAATTTTGGGATGCAGATAATAACAAAGTTAATTTAGAAAATTTAGCAGCAAGTTATAATTCACTTGAATCTAAATTAGGATCTAGAACAGAAGATCTTACTAAACAAATAAGAACAGATATAGAATCTGAAAAATTAAGAAACGTACCAGAAGATTACAAACTATCTATTCCAGAGTTAGACAATTCAATAGATATTAAAATTGATAAAGATATGCCTATTGTTCAATGGTGGGATAAAACTGCAAAAGATGCTGGTTTATCACAAGAACAATATGATGAAGGTGTTAAAGCTTTTATTGATAATGCTGTTGCTAATTTACCTAACACGGAATTAGAACGACAGAAACTTGGTGATGCAGGTAAAGAAAGAGTTGAAGCTGCATCTATGTGGTCTAAAAAACATTTAAGTCCAGAAGGTTATTCTGCAATTTCTGCTTTAGCTGCAACTGCTGAAGGTGTACAGGTTGTTGAAGAAATAATGAAACTTACTAAAGACTCAAATATGCCAACATCAAATACACAAGTTGATGCACAAGCAACTCAAGATGATTTAAAAGCAATGTTAAATGATCCTCGTTATTGGGATAGTTCTAAAAGAGATCCTGGTTATGTAAGAAGGGTAACGGAGTTGTATGAAAAAGCATTTAAAGGACAAGGTTAGTTCTAAATACAAAAGGTTAAAGAAACCTTTAAAATGGCTTGACTGTGTAAGTCAAACTGGTTGGTTATCTATTAAACAAATGGATAATGCTAAACCTGCTCTTTGCACAACAGGTGAGTTTTGGATTTATAAAGAAACAGATGCTTTTATTACTTTGTTTGGTACTTATTCAGAAGATGAAAATGGTGAAATAGAATACGGAGAAGTTATTACCATTCCTAAACATTGGATTTAATGTGCGTTGCCAATAAGCTATTGTTTAGAATATTTCTAAATTAAGACCTTTTAAAATGTTTATGTTTGCCCTTCTTGGATAACAAACCCCTGCATTAAAAAGATAATCGGTAATTTAAACAATAACAACAAAGGACACAATAATGGCAACATCAATAACTAATGCCTTTATAACTCAGTTTGAAGCAGAAGTTCATATGGCTTACCAAAGAATGGGAAGCAAACTTAAGAACCTTGTTAGAACAGTTAACGGTGTCAATGGAAACTCTGTTAAATTTCAAAAAGTAGCAAAAGGATCTGCAAATACTAAAGCAAGACATGCTGAAGTAGTTGCTATGGATCTTTCACACAGCAATGTGTCTGCAACTTTAACTGATTACTATGCAGCAGATTACGTTGATAAGTTAGACGAGTTAAAGGTAAACATTGACGAAAGACAAGTTGTAGCTTCTTCAGCAGCATACGCATTAGGTAGAAAAACTGACCAAGTGCTTATCGACACTTTAGATGGAGCAACTTCAATCGCAAACAACGTATCAAGTTCAGCAACTGGTATGACTCTGATCAAAGCAAAAAACATGATGGAAATTTTCAACGGAAATGACGTTCCAGATGATGGTCAAAGATACTGGGTAGTTGGGCCTAAACAATGGTCTGATCTATTATCAATAGATCAATTCTCTAGAGTAGAATATGTAGGCCCTAATGATCTTCCATTCGCTGGTGGTATTACTGCTAAAAGATGGTTAGGTTTTTTATGGTTCACACACTCTGGATTATCAAAACCATCTTCAGATAGAAAAACATTAGCATTCCACAAATCATCAATTGGTTTAGGAGTGGGTTCAGATGTTAAAACTGAAGTTAACTACATCCCTGAGAAAGTATCTCACCTAATAACTTCAATGTTATCTTTAGGTTCAGTACAAATCGATGGTGATGCTGCTAGAGTTCAACTTTGTGCAGAATAATAACTAAAAGGAAATAATAATATGGCATACGCAACTGACAATCCTATCAAAAAGGTAGCACAGATGAGTGGCAATTCTCTTTGGTTTTATACTGACGGAGATGCAACTTCATCTATAGTAGGTAGTGGTTACTTCAATTCAGCTTACGCTGAGCTTAAACAAGGTGATATGATCCTTGTTGCAGCTGGTGTAGGTGGCACAATGGAATCTGACTTACTTGTAGTAAGTTCAGCTACTGGTGCAACAACTGTAACAACTGCAAAATTAGCATAGTCTAATTTCAATTTAGGGGGAGAAATCCCCCTAGATTATTTTTTTTATATTATGGCAACAACAAGTATAGATATATGTGCAAGAGCTTTGGTAATGATAGGTGCAAGTCCTATTTCATCTTTTTCTGATGGAAGCACCGAAGCATTAGTTGCATCTAATGTTTATACTGATGTAACAGAAGCTTCATTAACAAGACACAGATGGAGATTTGCTACAACACAAGGATCGTTATCTTTATTAAGTAATAAACCTGCAGGAAGATATGATTACGCATATCAAATGCCAACTAGTCCAGAAGTCTTACAAATTATTTCAATTACTTGTAATGACTATGTAATACCTTATTCAAGATACCAAGATTTTATTTATGTAAATAATTATGGTTCAACAAGTTCATTAATTATGGATTATATTTACAAAGTAGATGAATCTTATTTTCCACCTCATTTTAGATTAGCATTAGAATACGAATTAGCAGCAGTATTTGCAGGTTCGGTAGCTAGAGATTCAGCAATGATAAGACAATTTAAAGAATTAGCTGAAAGACAATTTTTAGTTTCTAAAAATATAGACTCAGCAGAAACAACAACAAAAGTAATAGACACAAAAAGATTTATTAACCTTCGTAATTCTACAAGAACGGATGGATAATGGGAAGAACATTAAGAACAGTTATAACTAATTTTTCTTCTGGTGAGCTTAGTCCTTTATTAGCAAATAGAACAGATGTTGCATCTTATTTTCAAGGAGCTAAAGAATGTAAAAATTTTGCATTATTAGCAGAAGGTGGATTAATGAGAAGACCAGGTACTTCTTATTTAGCAACACTACCTGGAGAATGTAGAATTATTCCATTTATATTTTCTGATGATGAAGTTGCTATTATAATATTATCTAATGGAAGAATGGATGTATATAATACTTCTGGTACAGCTATTACATCAAACTACACAACAAATTGTAATTGGATTACAGCAGAATTATTTGAATTAAATTTTGCACAATTTGGAGATAGTATTTTTATTACACATAGAAATAGACCAACAAGAAAAATATTTAGAGAATCTGCAACATCATTTACAGTACAAGAATTTGAGTTTGCAACTCATTCATCTGGTTATCCTGTATATGAGCCATATTACAAATATGCTGCAACAGCTACTACAATATCTACTTCTGGTACATCTGGATCTGTAACAGTAACAGCAAGTGCAAATACATTTACAGCACAATGGGTAGGAGTCAGAATAAGAAAAGATAAAAAAACTATGACTATAACTGCTTACTCGAACGCAACAACAGTTACAGCTACAGTTAATGAAACACTTACAAATACTACAGCAACAACTGATTGGGATGAACAGTCAATATCTGCATTAAGAGGTTATCCTCAAGCAGTAACTTTTCATGCAAACAGATTATGGTTTGGTGGATTATATTCTAAACCTGCAAACGTACTTGCATCTAAAATATCTGAGTATTTTAATTTTGATGTTGATGATGCAGATTCAGCAGATGCTATTGATATTGATATATCAGGCGACCAAGTTAATGAAGTTAGACATATGTTATCTGGTAAAGACTTACAAATATTTACAGATGGTGGTGAATACTATGTACCAGTTGCTTCTGATAACACTATTACACAAGCTAATATAAGTATTAAACGACAATCACCTTATGGAATATCTAGAACAGCACCTAAAATGTTTGACCAAGCAGCAGGTTTTGTACAAAAAAATGGTAAAACAATTAGAGAGTTTGTTTATTCTGATTTAGAAGATGGATACAAATCTACTTC